>JAEEGL010916514.1_pt1 | contig 69861 bp, 45 predicted proteins | sample 9134231 | NCBI WGS metagenome assembly JAEEGL01 (sample SAMN16246548, study PRJNA631951) | gut metagenome | biome: gut microbiome; feature: rumen; material: fiber-attached | host: Bos | place: Iran: Karaj | collected 2018-10
GGGCGTTATTTATGCCATAATGCTTGGTCTGGGTGCCGTTCTTCTTGTGGTTTATGTGATACTTAACACAAAGGGAATGGCCGGCAGTCTTTCAAGCTCCAATTCATATCTGTATTTTGATGAATACTGGGGCAATAACAGAGGCCTCACATGGATATCTGCCGTGAATGCTATGAAGCAGGCAGCTTCTGCTGATCCTGTAAGACTGCTTATCGGAGCAGGCCCCGATCAGTTCAATGCTTTTGTTTATGAGTATTGCGGAGCGGAAATGGAAGCAAGGTGGAGCGCCGAGGGAGTAGTATTCGGAAATGCTCATAACGAATGGCTTAGCGAGTTGATCACTTTAGGCTTTATAGGTGGCATTGCATATATCGGAGTATTTATCAGTTCTCTTGTGCTTTTCTTAAAGAAGTCAGAAAAAACACCTGAACTTTTGATCCCTGCAATGTGTATAGTGGCTTATATGATGCATAACTTCTTCTGTTATCAGCAGATACTCTGCACGCCTGCGATATTCATCATCATGGGATTGGGTGTGCAGCTTGCATATCAGGGGAATGCGTTTTTTAAGAGCAACACGGAGGGGACATGAAGAGAAGACATCTTAGACATTTGATCAGCAGAGCGGGAAGGAGTGTTTCCGCTCTGCTGTTTTGCTTTCTGATCATTTCTGAATCAGTTTTACCGGTGGTGGCAGCGGAAAAAACTGATGCATCCGTAAACTCTGCAGAAGAAGTTTATGTTGAAGAAGAGAGAGATGAGTATGCAGCCGGTGAGCTCTTAAGTTCAGAAGAGACCGGTCTTCTTCCCTCGGATCTTGAATGGGATGCTTCCGAGGCAGATCTGGATGCTGCTGTATGCGTGGATGATGGAAATGATGATCCTCTTCCCATGGGAGCCTTCACAAAGGATGAATACTGGGACAGATTCGGAAATTATTATTTTTATAACAGAATGACGGCGGACGAGAAGAAGCTTTATTCCAGCCTGTACGACTATGGCATGGAGCTTCTTAACGGAGATTCTTCGCTTACAAACGGTCCTCTTCATATTTCTTCGATTCCCGGTTTGAATCTTTATTACGGCAAGTCTTTCAGTTCCTCCGGTCTTACGGCGGAGCAGGCAAGACGTGTGCAGAGTATTTTCCAGTATCAGAATCCGCAGTTCTATTTCTTTTACGGTACCAATATTGCAACAGTAAATGTCATCGGCGGTTCTTCGGGAACGAAGAGGTATGCACTTGTAAGACCTATGGTCTTTGAAGAATTTAAGGACGGGGCTGACAGGCAGCAGGCAACTGCAACCTTCAGAGCAAATATCGACAGCTGGTATAAAGAACTGGCATTTACGGATGGCATGAGCGACCTGAAGAAAGAAAAGGCTGTTCATGACATGCTCATAAAGAAGGTTACCTATGACAGACGAACTGACAACATATATATAAGCCATGATCAGTCAGCCTACAGTGTTCTTGGTGACGGTAATTGGTATAAGGGATATGATCAGCCGCAGACTGTATGTGCAGGCTTTGCACAGTGTTTTGCTCTTTTCATGAATGGAGAGGGCATAGATACTGTAGTCCTTACCAGCAGCGGGACAGGGGCACATGAGTGGAATAAGATACGCCTTAATGATTCCTGGTATATCTGTGATGTAACCTGGGATAATCATGATAAGGCTACTCCTGATGTGCCGGATTATACATTTTTCAACAGAAGTGATGAGAAGGTGGACTCGTTAGATAAGAATGATTCTCATGACGAGACATCTGCATTTGTACCCAGATCATCACTTCGCGTATGGCCAAAGAACCTTCCTGTTGCCAATATGGATTCGGAAGGCAAGTATGATGAATTGGCCAATTACAACAGAAAGAAGCTTTCCAAGCCGGAGATAACATTTACAAAAAGACCCGGAAATCTGAATCTGTATAATGTGACACTCTCATCGGCTGAAGATGCGAATATATACTTTGATGTTTATTACAATATCACGGATGAAGACAGGAAGATAAATCCCTCGGAAGCTTATAGCAGAAGCCATTATTATACTGAGTCGTTTGCTGCATTTAAGGGGACCGAGATAAGGGCAATGGCCGCAAAGGACAGCTATACCGACAGTGACATTGCATCTATTGTGATAGGCGATAATTACACAGTGACATTTGATCCGCAAAAGGGAACCATGGAGCCCCAGTCGCTCCAGTTAACCTTAAGAGCAGGAGAGAGCTTTGCACAGGCACTTGAAGATGAAGGCTTGTCATCCTTACCGGTACCTGTGCGTGAGGGCTGCGAATTTACCGGATGGTATACGGGCCGTACAGACGGTGTACAGGTGGGCCCGGATACAGTGATAAGTTCTGATGAGAAGGAACTTCATCAATATGTTTATGCTCATTACAGAAGACAGGGGCCTGTGCCCGAAGCATATTTTGAAGAGATAAGAACAGACGGGACCACCGGCATGACAAAGGCCGGCGGCGGTGATGCATCGGTAAACCGTATGGCATATGTAAGATACGGGACCAGTGTTGACTTAAGCTCGCCCGGAAAAGTCCTTTATTCGATCGATGCATCGGAGAATGTTGTAACAGAGTATACGGAACCGATAAAAATAGAGAAGGATACGGTTATCTACGCTGTTACAGGCAGGACCGATAAATATGATACAGGCAATCTGCTCACACTTAAGCTTTCGGTATCGGAGTGCGCTGCCGACTGGGGCGATCTTGAAAATGAGCCTCATGACAAGGAATACCTTGCAGCGATACTTGGCAAATATGTAAGTGAACTGAAACCTTCGGATATACCTTCTGCCGAGGACGGAGTATGGATAGCCGGGCTTGAAGGAGAAGTGGAATATAAGGGCAGCCCTGTTACTTTTCCCGATCATTATGATCCGGATGGATATTTCCATGTTTATTCAGGCAACCGTCTGCTCGTAAGGGGGACCGATTATAAGCTTTCATATAAGAATAATACAAAGCCTGCATCGGCTTCAGATGCAAAAGCCCCCACGCTTACAATGACAGGGAAGACATACTATACCGGAAAGGTGGAGTGGAATTTCAGCATAAAGGAAAGTCCTGTTAGTGCAATAAGTAATGAACAGGATGCATTGAATATTAAGAATAAAGCTTATATAGCCAATCTTGGAAAAACATATACATATACGGGGGCTGATATAGAGCCTGCTTTTATGCTCATAAGCAAAGAAAATGATGCTTCATTAAACGGCATTTCGGCAGCAGCATATAACAGGCTGAATGCCACCGAGCGTGAAAAGTATGATTATGTATATACATTCTACAATAATCGTGATGCCGGAACTGCAGGGCTTGTGATCCGCGGCAGGGGAGCCTGGAAGGGTGAGATAAAGAAGTCGTTTAAGATAAGACCATGCAGTTTATCATGCATCATGGGCATTACCGGTCGTACGGAAGGCCATGAATTTAAGGCTGTTGTGGATGCTTCGGCACAGTATATAAAGGATGGTGCAAAGGCTTCGGTCACCATCACCGATACTTATGACGGAAAGTCTGTAGTCCTTAAGGAAGGAAGGGACTATCGCTTAAAATTCAAAAATAATAAGACATACGGCGCGGCTGCGGAGCTTATCGCTGTCGGCAGGGGTAATTACAGTGGAAAGTTTTTGCAAGGGTTCAGAGTGGCGCAGGGTGATATTTCCGAGCTGATCCTTATCCCAACGGATGTCACTTTTTCATGGAATATAAAGTTCAGGCCAAAGTTTGCGATCTACGATAAGGGTGGAAAAAAACTTGCCGCCTGTAAGGATTATGCAAAGGATATAGTGTATACTTATGCTGAGGAATCGGCTGCATATATCCGTAAGGATGGTGCGTATGTAAGCATCTTAAGGGAGCAGGGTGATGAGCTTATGACAGGCGAGATACCTGCACCGGGTGCAGCTCTTAAACTGACTGTGAAGGGCATGGGAAATTATACAGGCGCTATTACCCAGATAGTTAAGATAGCAGATAAGGGATATGATCTGAAGAAAGCTTCGGTAAAAGTTTCCGCTAAAGAATATACGGGTGGAGAGATAAAACCCGGCAAGGCGGATATGGCTTCCGTAAGGATAGGAAAAACATATCTGGAAAGCAAAGATTATCAGGTGGTAGCCAGGGGGTATTATAAGAATACCTGTACAGGCAATGCGTATGTTACTTTAAAGGGTGTGGGCACATACTCCGGTTATAAAAAAGTGAAATTCCGGATATCCAAAAGAAGATTAAGGGTGATCGATGTTGAATAAGCATATTAAAAAAGTTAACAGGATACTTTCGATGCTTTTGGCTGTTGTCATGACGGTCGGAAGCATTCCTGCATTTCCGGTATTTGCTGCAGATGAAGGAAGCGATGATAACGATATCATTTCCATAGAAAGATATGGAAGTGATGACAGCTATCATGTAGAGATCACGATAAGAGAACCTGAAACTGAAGAAGAGGAGATCATTGCCGAAAAAAGGGATGAAGCTTGTTTTACTGTATCTTCAGAGTGGGATGGTGCTGATGTTGAGGTAACTCTTCCGACACCGGAAGCAGAAAGGGAATACTGGGGGAAATTCTCCGGCAGATATTTCTATGACAATGTGTTTAATGAAGCCGAAAAAGAGTATTACGATAAATTATATGATTATGGAATGAAGCTGCTTACCGAAAATGTCGATGTGAAGGAAAGCGGCATGATGGGTAATACTCCGTATTATTATGATTCTCTTGCCAGATCCGGGATGGGACTTGAGGGGGCTGATATCAAACGTATCACCGAGATATTCAGATACGAGAATCCACAGTTTTATTTTTTTAATACCATATTTGTTTACGGTGGTTCCGGAAAAAGCGGGACCTGCGCTGTTTATCATGCTTTTATTGATGGTGATGACCGCGCTGTGGTCACGGAAAAATTTAAGAACAAGATCGAATCCTGGTATGACGATATGGAAAGCCATCCAGAGATCGATACGGATCTTGAAAAGGAAAAATTCATCCATGACAAGATAGCCGATAATATAAGCTACCGCACAGGTTCAACGGAATATGACCAGAGCTCGTATTCCGTACTTGGCGAGTATGCCAAATCTACCGTATGTGCAGGATATGCACAGTCTTTTGAACTTTTGATGAACGGCCTTGGTATAGAAACTGTGGCTATAAGCGGAGGAAGTGGCGGACGGTCTCACGAATGGAACAAGGTTAAGATACAGGGGAACTGGTATGTCACGGATGTGACCTGGGGAGATACCACAGGCAGTTACAGCTGGTTCAATCGTTCGGAAGAAGCTGTTGACAGACTTGATACACAAACAGACGGATATATAAACGGAGAAAGAAATTATTCTCACAATGAGAAACTTAAGACTGTTTCAGACGACCAGAGGACAATACCGGTATGGCCTGTGGATACACCGAGAGCCGAGTATGATTCCGATGGACGTTTTGATTTCTTAGGAAAGCTGTCGGTTCCGGGGTATACAGAGAATTTTGTGTATGACGGCAGCATCAATAAGGTGTTTGCTGATACAGATCTCACAGGCTTTACTGTTACCGGGGAGCTTGCTGCTTCTGAAGCAGGGCAGTATAAGGCATATATCTCACTTGAAGATGATAAGCATTATACATGGAATGACGGTTCAACAGGCGCAAAGGAGATAAACTGGACTATCGCTCCGCGTGAAGTGCAGGTAAGTGCATTGAAGACAGACTTTGTTGCAAACGGGTGCATTCATATTCCTGATGTGATCATTAATAATACCGTTGGTCATGATGAATGTAATGCGATCTTTTCAGGTGACATTGAAGCTTCCGAACCGGGAAAATATACCGTTACGGTATCAGGTCTTGATAATCCCTGCTACAGGCTGCCTGATGAAACTGTCTCCATTCCGTTTGTTATACGTGACGCTTCGCTTAATGAAGTGGTTGATGTGAGTGCGAATATCATCTACGACGGCCATCCTCATATACTGGGAACAGTAAAGGCTACCGGCTATGAAGTGGCTTATGCAACGGACAATGCCCTTGCGGATATTGATGCATCTGCAAATTCAGTCAGATATGAAGCTTCGGCAAATATTGCGGTCGAGGCAGGAAAGCACAGAGTATATTACAGGCTTAGAAAGAATGGCCTTGAATATTATAATTTCTTTGATTCATTCATTGACCGTGCCGGAAGAAGCCTGATCATCGGCGATGGCGCTGATTCATATTCATATGTTCTCAAAGCTGATGAAGCAGTGCGCCAGATCGTATTTAACATAGATGATAATGCTTTAAATGACAGTGCATATCCGGATATTATGGTATTTTCCGATGCTCCGAATGTGGCTGAGGCTTCGATCATATCCGGACGCCTTACAGTGAATCTGCGCGGAAGCGGCAGGGCCACTATCACATTGAAAGCACCTAAGACCGCAAATTTTAAAGAGGCAGTTGCAACTGTAGTCATAAATATAAACAGGGAAGGGGAGGAGCCTGTATCCGGCCCTGATCCCACACCTACAGCTACACCTACGCCTAAGCCTACGGCCACAGTTCCTGCCACACAGGGAACGGAAAACTTACCGAGCGAGGCTCCCACACCTGATGTTATAGAGGTGATCATTCCTGACGATCCCACTCCTACGCCCACTCCTTCTGCAGAGCAGATCGAAAAGGCCGATCAGGTAAAGAGCATATTCTTTGATAAGAAGAGTGCGGAGACACTGACCCTGCCTCCGGACGGAAGCGGTATTGAAGAGACTGTCATTGTTACAAATGATGCTCCGGTGAACTGGCTGCTTAATAATACTGATATAGCAGAGATCAGTAAGCAGACAGAAGACGGTATCACGCTTAAGATAAAGAATCCCGGAACATTTTTCCTTACTGCATGCAGCGGCAGGTCTGTAAAGAGCATAAAGTATACTGTTAAGCAGTCGGTAGTATCGGTAAATGCATCCGTAAAGGAAGTGACTGTACGTAAGGGCGAGTTTTACAGGCTTTCTTATACTCCTGACAGAGTAAACACAAATACATTCAAATGGTTTGTTGAGGATGAAGGAAAGGCATACTGCTCTGTAGGTAAATACACAGGTATACTTAAAGGACGGGAAGTGACCACAGAACCTGTAAAGGTTGTGATCGCAGCTTATGACGGCAAGACCGAGATCGCAAGAGATACTGTTCTTGTGAATGTCACAGATCCCGGAGACGAAAAAATAAACAGGATAGAATGCACGGGACTCAGAATAAACCTTGTGGGCGGAAACAGAACTATGCATGTCGGCAGCATGGCATTGGTCACTGCTGATATAATCCCCGTAAACTGCAACATAGGAAAGCCTGTGAATTTTAAGAGCAGTGGTGCCGTGAAGGTTGATAAATACGGACATGTAACTGCCAAAAAGTATGGCAAGGGCTATGTCTGGGTAAAATGCGGCGATGCCACCTCAAGCAAGATCGAGTTTAATGTAAAAGAACCTTTAAAGACCATGAAGGTAAATAAGCTTAAAGCTTCCGTAAAGGCTCCTGCTGAAGGAAAGACAAAATCCGTAAGCTTTAAGTTATTAACATCACCTTCATGCAAAAATTTAGTATCACGCGGAGGCAAAGTCTCCTGGAAGGTATATGGAGATACCGACAAAGTGATACTTGATGAAAGGAAGACAAAAGACGGAAAGGGCGTATTTATAGTAAAGCCCGGTGCTGAAGATACATATGTGACTGTAACCGTTAAAGACGGCGTATCACCTACAGTTTATTCCATCGATTGTCTGATCAGTATCAAGTGATATTTGTTGCGGTAAATCCGCGGGATCGTATTTTGTATAGTAAGCGCAATAAACGACAAAACGAAATAGGTTTTGTCGTTTAATAAAATAAACAGGAATAAGAGTTGAATATGAAAAAAAGAATTATAAAGAAAATGCTGATAAAGAAAATGCTGATAAAGAAAAGACTGCTGACATCCCTCATGACAGCATCTTTGCTTTTTAGCATGTCAGTTCCGGAAGGAACATGGGCCATGCCTGTATATGCAGCTGATGCTTCGGCTAACAGTATAAGTGACACTGAAACGGGATATGTTACACCGGGCAGACCGGATGCGGACGGGGTGCGGCTGCTTTCGGTAGAAAAGACTGGCTCTTCGGATCTGTATGAAACATCATATGATTATCTGTTGCCGGATGATGCAGTGGAGAAGGGCCTCGTGGAATCTCCGGAGGATCATTACGGTGATGGCGTGTATGCTGAGAGCGAATATAACGGAAGTGCCGAGACCGAATACTGGGGAAAGTTTTCGGGACGGTATTTTTATGACAGCGTACTGACTGAAGATGAAAAGCTCTTTTACGATAAGCTTTATGATGTGTCTATGGAGCTGCTTACGGATGAGAGTATTTATCTTGTGAAAGATCACCCTACCGGTATGAGTTTTGGAAATCTTTCGCCGTCAGAGGCAGCCCGTGTAATGAGAATTTTCAGATATGAAAATCCTCAGTTTTATTTTTATTCAACGGCTTTTAATACAAGTATTATAGGCAAAAATGATGATCCTGTGTATTATGGTTCGTTATGTGTTTATGAAGCTTTCCTTGATGGAGATGACAGGGCAGCCTGTACCGAAAAGATAAAGAAAAACATTGAAGACATTTATGGATCGATACCCTCAGATTGTGATACTACTCTTGAAAAAGAACGTTTCATTCATGATAAGCTTGCCAATCTGATCGTATATAAGAGCAGCACATATGATCAAAGCTGCTACAGTGTGCTGGGAATGATTGGGGAATCTGATATATATACCGTATGTGCAGGCTATGCACAGTCTTTCGAATTGCTTATGAACGGCCTGGGTGTTCCGACTGTTGCCATATCGGGAGGCTCCCATAAAGAAGAAAACAGTGGAGGTGTAGATACTGCACATGAATGGAATAAGATAAAGATATCAGATGAGTGGTTTATTGTTGATGTGACATGGGATGACACTACATCCGGGACCATAAAAAACAAGTATTTCAACAGGTCCGATGAACAGACTGAATCCAATGATAAAAAAGACCATCCGGAACACGCGGCTGCAATCCAGACATTTACGGTGGATGGTGTTGAATATAATGAAAGCTGCTATGCCCATAATGAGATGTGCAGAACAGTTTCGGGAAGAATATATAAATATGACGAAAGTGCCGGGAAATATGCCTGGTCCGATGATGAACCGGTCTTTATCTGGCCGGAGGATACTCCTAAAGCAAATCTTGATTCAGGCGGATCCTTTACATATCTCGGAAAGGATCCTGTCTCGATAGATCCTGCCACGGTAACATTCTCACAGGATTCATATGAGTATACGGGTGATCCCGTAGAGCCTAAGGTAACGGTTAAGAAGGGTGACATTATACTTAAAGAGTATGATGATTATATTCTTTCCTATAGCAATAATGTAAATATGGGAAAAGCTACCGTTTCCATAAACGGAGTCGGCTTCTATAAAGACTTTGTTACGGCAGAGTTTCAGATCTCCAAAGGAAGGGCCAAGGCTGCTCCTCCTCCAGAAGGTCTGAGCCTTCAATATACCGGAGAAGCGCAGAAGCTTGTAAAACCCGGAACCGGTAAAGGCGGAGTAGTTTATTACAGTCTTAAAGAGGATGCGGATTTTAGTACTGAGATCCCTGAAGGCATACTTGTCGGGGATTATACAGTCTACTATAAAGTTATATCCAATGATCCGGATTATAAGGATTCGGATGTATCAAGCGTTTCGGCAAGTATAGTGCAGGCTGACAATTCCTGGAAAGTGGCTCCGTCCATAGCAGGATGGAGGTGCGGTGAAACTCCGTCAGAGCCTGTGGCAGAAGCCAGGTTCGGAACAGTAAGCTTTAATTATTTCAGCGACGAAGCCTGCATGGAAGAGGTGAGCATATCTTCGAATCTTCCCGTTGGTGTTTACAGGATGAAGGCAACTGTTGCTGAAGATAAGGACAGATATAAAGGTCTGGAAGCGACAGTCAGCTTCAATGTTGCAAAGGGTCAGGCCAGGTTATTGGCTGCGCCCAAACCGATCGAAGGCCTGATAGTAAATGGTCTTGACCAGCAGCTTGTAACGCCGGGACAGGCTAAGAACGGAACGATATACTACAGCCTTTATGCCGATAAGGGATTTACATGGATGCTGCCCAAGGCCAGAGATGTTGGCAGCTATACCGTTTATTACATGATCAGGGGCGATGAAAATTTTGAGGGTACGGAGATTGCATCGGTATCGGTAAACATCTCGGACATCCCCGAGCCCGGAACTGTTTCATTCAATTCCATGAACGCAGATGAGATAAGGGCATCGTCATCCATAAGTAAATTGCTGCTTAATGCACCTGCATCCCAGACCGTGGAAGCAGGGAAAAAGAGTGCAATGGTAAGTGCGATAAATGCTCCTTATACGGGCTGGATCGTAAGCAATGAGGATCTGGCAAAGGTTTATCAGGCCGAAGCCAATTCAGCAGGGCTTGATATAAAGGCTCCGGGTACGTTTTATCTTACTGCATGCAATGGCAGGGCCTGCAAGAGTATCAAATATACAGTTAATCAAAAGACCAGGTCATTAAAGACCAATGTAACCGAAGTGGAACTTACTGAGGGCGCGAGCTTCAGGCTTACTGCCACTCCTGACAGAGTAACGACCGATAATTTTATATGGTCAAGCAGTAACCCCACTGCATGCAGCGTAAATGCTTTCGGTATAATAAAGGCTAAGCAGGCTGTTAATGCTCCTGTAAAGATCACGGTCACCACAGTTGATAAGACGGGATTTACTGCAAAGGCTGAGGTGATAGTAAGGATCAAAGCAAAAGGTGATGCTCCTGTAGTAAAGAGCGATCCTCAGACTCTTGATGTGAGGATGCTTGGTGATGATGTTGAAATGAAGGTTGGCGAGCTCGGATTCTTCTGTGCCGAAGCCTTATCTCAGGATTATACTTCAGGCAAGCCGGTAAGGTTTAAATCAAGCGGTGCGGTTAAGGTTGATAAGTATGGACATGTCACTGCAAAGAAAGCCGGTGTAGGATATGTATGGGCACAGTGCGGAAGCCTTCAGTCGCAAAGGCTGCAGATAAATGTTACACAGCCTGTGAAGAGCTTTAAGTTGAATAAGACCTATGTGAAAGTAAAAGCTTCATCTTCCGGAAATGCAAAGACAGTTAATCTTTCTGCTGTTTCAAGCCCTTCGTTTAAAGCTCTTAAGAAAGTGGCAGGTTCATCTGATGATACTATCACCTGGACGCTGCAAAACAGCGAGAGTGGTGCAGTGCTTGTGGATAAAGGCGCCGGAAAGGCATCTGTATCGGTACCCGGCAGTGCAAGAGGAAATTATATAGTCACTTCAAGCATCTACGATGCAGTGGCCGATAAAACATACAATATAAGTTGTCTGATAGAGGTGGAATGAGTATGAAAAGAAGGATAGTCGCAGCAATAATGACCGCAGTCCTGGCATCAGGGATCATCTGGAATAATGGGACGAACGGGATCTTTGCAAAGGCAGAGGAAATTGAGACTGTTTCCGTAAATGAAGGAGAAGTGGCCAAAGTGTGCCCTTCAACCGAAAATCCGGAATACGATGGCGCTGCTCCTGTTGATCCTGTTTCGGAAGATGGCTCAACAGGCTGGTATGAAGTGATTGGTGATCCGGAGGAGATAAGTGCAGAGCAGAGCAGTGATAATGCCGCTTTTACTTTAACTGAGTCGGAAATACAGGAAAAGATAGACGCATTTAAGAAAAAATATCCGGAAGGAACTTCCTGGACAAATGCCAATAAGTATAAGAATAAATATACATACGAAGGATATACGGCAGGCCATTTTACAGGCGGCGGCTGCGTTGCTTTTTCCATGGAATTACAGGAATATATCACTGAAGGCAAATATGAGATAAGGAAGGTCGTATGCACGTCAGACAATCTTCCCGTGCTCCATATAGGTGATGCGGTAAGGGTGCATAATGATTCTCATACAGTTGTTATAACAAAGGTGGAAGCTGACGGTCATACGGTGAGCGTAGCAGAGGGAAATATCGGCAGTGCCGTTTCATGGAAGCGTACGTTGGATCTTTCCGATCCGTCAAATGGAGTAAGCTATATTGATACTTTCTGGCCGGAAGGTTCATCCGAAGAAGCAACGGGATCAACAAGCCCTACGGCCTCGCCGACAGCATCTTCAACTACTGATGCTACAGTGACTCCTACAGTGTCACCTTCAACTCAGACTGAAACTGATAAAGCTACACCTACAGCAACAGCGACACCTACACCTACTGCGGGACCCACTCCTACAGCAGTTCCCGCTCCGAGTGTTGTAACTTCCATAGACCTTGGTATTAAAGGGCAGCAGTCGGTGGAAGTGGGAAACAGCATTACTATCCCGGCAGCAGCCGGTGTTAACTGGCTTGTGAGCAATCCGGAAATGGCATCACTTGAATGTTCAGACACGGGAAGCTGCACGGTTAAGACAAATGATGTGGGAACTTTTTATCTGACAGCCTACAGCGGCAATATTGCAAAGACTCTGAAATATAAGGTCGATCAGGATGTGAAAGCACTTGATACTCCCTACAATAATGAGGTGACATTAAAGAAGGGTGAGTCTGCAAATCTGTTATTTACCCCTGACAGGGTATCTTTCAATACATACAAGTGGAGCGTGGAAGGCGATGGAAAGAAGTATGTATCCATAGGTGCCACAAACGGACTTCTTAAAGCAAAGAAACCCACTGCAAACGGACCTGTCACAGTAAGGCTCACGTTCTATAATGCTTCAAAGAAGCCTGTAGCGAGCCGCGATATAAAGGTTACTGTAAATGATGCCGCGAAGGGAAGCGTGCAGAAGGTTGACTGTTCAGAGCTTTCGATCGTTGCCCTTAAGCGCGGAACCGGAAATATAGAAATGTATGCCGGCAGCGCAGATCAGGTCATCTGTGCTTCGATCAACAGATTATGCAATAACGGAAAGCCCATTGTGATAAAGGCAAAGGGCGCAGTAAAGATTGATAAATACGGTCATCTTACAGCAAAGAAAGCCGGAGAAGGATGGGTTTATGCAAAGTGCGGAAAATACACCATGCCTGAAAGCCAATGGATCCATGTTACTGTCAAAGAACCGCTTAAGGTCCTTAAGGCCGATAAAGCCGTAAAGAATGTGAAGACACCTAAAGCCGGAAGTGTAAAGACTGTAACCTTCAAGGCTAAGACAAATCCAAGCTATGCAAAGCTTAAAGCTGCAGGCGGTGATGTTAAATGGGAAGTAATTGATGGTGACGGCAAGGTGACAGCAGACCTTTCAAAGAGTGCAAACGGCAAGGGCGTATTTACCGTAAAGGATGGAGCGTCAGGCAATTATACGGTAACAGCGACGGTCACAGACGGAGTTTCCAAAGCTCCATATAAGCTTTCCTGCATCATACATACCGACTAGTACATTTTCAGGGGCCTCAGGTACATTGACTTGAGGCCTTTATTATGTGAAAATATAAGGGATTTTGGGTAAACAAAAGTAAAAACTTATATACACAAGGTAAAGGGGGAATCCGAAAAATGAATACTTTCGACAACAATAATAACGAACAGTCAGTACCCGGCTCAGAACTTCTGGGCACAGGACCTGCAGCTGCATCCATGGCAGGCTTGCTTGGAGCTGCCCCCGTTGCGGCAGCTTCAGGGCTCCTCGGAAGTGATACCGGAGCAGATGATGGGGCTGATGATGTGAGCGGATTAAGCGATGAAAAACTGCTTGATAAGATATTTGATATAACAAACGAACTGTATCTGAATATGAAGGATACTTCAACAGGTGCCGAGGAAGATCACAGGACCATCATAAGGCTCCTTACAGATCTGGGACGATCTCTTGTAAATGCCGACAGGGCAAGCTTCTGGACTGTAGATAATGAGAAAGGAACAGTATGGACCCTTTCTGCTACAGGGGAAGGCAGGATCGAGATCCCTAAAGGAACGGGAATGGTAGGAAAGGCGCTTGCCGATGGCAAGACCATGATCACGAACGATCCTTATCATGATCCTTTCTTTAACCCCGATGTTGATAAGCAGACCGGCTATGTAACAAAGTCAATACTCGTCATGCCCATCACCAACAGCAGAGGTGAGTTTATAGGTGCTTATCAGGTTATCAATAAACTTGACGGAGACGGCAAATTCAACATGAGGAGAGACGTAAAGCGTCTTTCGCTTGCCGCTTTTATATGCAGCATCACGATGGAGAGTGAACTCTTCCTTATGGATGCAGAGAGAGACAGGCTCACAAAGTTAAGGAACCGCATAGGTTTCTATCATGACTTCACTATGCGTTATGGAACAGGTGTTGACAGAAGAGGTGAAGATAGCAGAGGCTGCATGATAATGTGTGATATCGATCATTTCAAGGCAGTCAACGATACCTACGGACACAATGCCGGTGATGCCATGCTCAGACATATGGCAGCCCTCATTGCCGGCAATGTGAGAAAGACGGATACGGTTTACCGTTGGGGCGGTGAAGAATTCATAGTACTTTTAGATGATACTGACATTGACGGTGCTGCTAAAGTGGCCGAGAAAGTCAGGGCTGCAGCGGAAGAAAGCGTATGTCTTTATGAGGGAACATCCATGAATGCCACATTATCATTCGGATGCTGTGTGGTCGATCCTGCAAGGACAGCCGAGGAAAATATAGCGGTTGCAGACAGAAGACTTTATACGGCAAAAGAATCCGGACGCAACAGGGTGGTAAAGGAAGGTTGATCGATGCCGTCATTTCTTATCATTCCGGATAGAAAAAATATGGATGAAAGCTATGAACTGGCAGACCGGTACGGCCTGGGTTTTGAGTTTAATGATTTTTTTTCGCCGGGCGCGCTGGATGATGCTGCCGGTACAGATGCTGTTATAGATGAATATATGCGGGAGGAAGGCAGACGCCTTCCTTCTCTGCGTACATCCCACGGTGATTTTTTTGATGTGCTGGTATTCTCAGAAGATGCAAGGATAAGGGAGATATCAGAGGAACGCATAAGACAGAGTATAGCCATATCTGAAAAGCTTAAGGCAAAAGGCACGATATTTCATTCCAACATCTGCGCAGAGCTTCATATGGAAAGTTATATAAATAACTGGATCGATAAAAATGAAGCATTCTGGAAAAGGATATGCAGCGAGTATCCTGATATGGAATTTTATCTTGAGAATATGTTTGATTCCGATCCGGAGCCGATCCGGGAACTTGCAGTACGCATGAATGATGTGCCCAATTTCGGGATATGTCTTGATTATGCTCACGCAGCATGTTTCGGGAAAGACCGGTTTATAGGTGACTGGGCAGATAAGCTTGGCCCATACGTTAAACATGTGCATATCAATGATAACGATCTGCACTCGGACCTGCACCTTGCGATAGGGGACGGCAGGATCGACTGGGATGGTTTTATGCTCCACTGTGAGAAGTATTTTAAAGATTGCACAATACTTATCGAGACAAACGGCGCGCAGAAGCAGAGGGCGTCGATCGATTTTTTAAAGCGTTACGGTTTTTTTGTTTGAACATGGTTTAAGCATGAGACAGTGAAGCTATATCTTAAAACTGAAAGGACGATTAATGAAGGCTCTTATAATAGGCGCTTCAGGGTTTGTGGGACCGTACCTTACTGAAGCCGTGAAGCGGGATCTTAAATGTGATGTGGTGGCCACGGGGCATTCTTCAGAATGCGCGCCATTCCCCGGATGTGAGACAAGAAAACTTGATATCATGGACAATGCGGCGGTGCTCTCGCTTCTTCAGGATGAGCATCCCTATTATATTTTCCATCTTGCTGCCCAGAGTTCAGTTTCCAGATCATGGAAAGATCCGGCATTTACCGTCAATGTGAACATTAAGGGTGCGCTCAGCGTACTCGATGCCATACGAGCCCTTGAGTATAAGCCAAAGGTACTTATGGTTGGCTCCGGTGAAGAGTATGGCCATATCAAATCTGAGGATATCCCGATAAAAGAAGGCCAGTTTTTAAGGCCCGGAAATATCTATGCAGCAACAAAGGCCGGACAGAATATGATGTCATCGGTATATGCAAATGCATACGGCATGCATCTTGTGATGACCAGGAGCTTCAATCACATGGGGCCGGGACAGTCGCCGGTGTTTGTGGTATCTGATTTCTGCAGACAGGCAGTAAGGATAGAGAAGGGGCTTCAGGAGCCTGTCATATATGTAGGCAACCTGGACGCAAAAAGAGATTTTACGGATGTAAGAGATATGGTGAGTGCATATACGGCGCTTATCCAGTTCGGGGTACCCGGTGAGACATATAATGTCGGAACGGGAAAGGCTGTTCCCATAAAGGAAATACTTACACGTATAATCGAGAAGAGTTCTGCAGATATAAAGGTTGAAGTTGATGAAAAGAAATTAAGGCCTGTGGATATACCTGTCATAGAGCCGGATATCAGCAAGCTTTATAAGGCAACGGGCTGGAAGCCTGTGATAGAACTTGACCGGACACTTGAAAACATGCTTGAGTATTACAGATCTCATGAGGAGCTTTTAAGATAATGCAGGAAAACAATACGGCACTTATAATCGGCGGTTCCAGTCTTTTCGGAAAATATCTCTCTCCCATGCTTTTAAATTCAGGGAAGAGAGTGATCGTCGCATCACCTGACGAAAGTGAATACGAATACAGCGATGCGCTTGAAGGATTCACGGGTTCACACGAGGGCATGGAGTGGGCTTATATGAATGTGCTCGAGCCGCAAAGTATAAAGGACGTGCTTGAAGAGTTCAGACCGGGAGTCATTTTTGACTGCGCAGTGCAGAATTCGGTTGGCTATGCTTGGAAGGATCCGGCTGCAACGGTTGATATCAATGTGACAGGCGCTATAAATCTTTTTGAAGCGGTAAGAAATATGGAGGATTATTCGCCACGTATCCTTATGGCAGGTTCCGGTGAGGAGTACGGAAGGATGGACTTCGATATGATGCCCATTTCCGAGGAGCTTCAGCCTGTTCCGAATAATATCTTTGCATCAAGCAAGGTCTGCCAGGATCTTCTTGCCAATATCTATTTCAGAGCTTATGGAATGGATATCATAATACTCAGGACTTTTAATGAGATAGGCCCGGGAATGAGTGTAAGATTCTCGGTTGCCGACTTCTGCAGGCAGTTTGCGGAATGCGCAAAGTCCGGACGTAAAGAATTTACGATCCATACCGGAAATGCCAATATCGAAAGGGATTATACTGATGTCAGGGATCTGGCGAGGGCATTTTTAGCTGTTGCGGAGAAGGGCAGAGCCGGGGAGATATACAATGCAGGAGCAGGAAGGGCGGTTCCTATTTCGCATGTTATAGATATACTTTCGGATATCACGGGAATAAAAGCGGTGATCAGGTCAGAGCCCAGCCGTATGAGACCGGTAGATACTCCGAAGTTTGAAGCCGATATAGCAAAGATCGAACAAGACACCGGATGGAAGCCGGAATATGAACTTAAAGATACGATAAAGGATATGTACGCTCTTTATGCTTGATAAAGATCACAGAAGAAAACTTTTGATCATGGATGCTGCAGTTTATTTTGCGGCATTGGCATTAGCGCTGTTCATACGCTACCGTTATATCGTTACAAAGGTGATGGATATCTTTGTGATCAATAACGGCGGATATGTACTGTTTGTTACGGCATCGGTCGTATCCATAATGCTGACATATCTTTACTATGTCGCACATGACAATTACGGTCTTTCGGGTGACGTGATAACCAGGGCCGGAATGGTATTAAAGAACCATTTCTTTTTTCTTGCCATATCATCCATATTCCTTATGGCAAACCAGAAGATACTTGATGTGTCACGCTTTGTGATAATGATCATGTATCCCGTGAGCATAGTGCTTGATTTTATGCTGCGTGAGCTATACAGATCGCATCTGAAACGCACAGGATTCTTCACAAGGAAAAAGAAGCCTTATATCCTTGTTTCCGAGAAACGCTTTAAGGATGAAGTCTCACACAGGCTAAGTGAAGAGTCGGATGGTATAAGCAGTATAGTCGCATTCGTGGATATAGATGATGACAAGGCAGTGATCCCTAAAGCGGAAAGCGTGCCTGAGGATACAGCGGTACTTGTATATGCACCGGGCAGGGATGTGACGGATATCCGGAGTCTTTGTGCAGATGCGGGATATGGTGTGTATGAATGTATATTCTCAGATGGAGCGGAAGTCCATACGGGAAATATTTCCGATGCGGGCCCGTATAAATGCGTTTGTACAGCGCTTCATTCAAAACATACGGCATCGGTGTTTGGAGTACCATTCAGGGCATGCACACAGGATGATGCTGTCCTTCAGATAAGGAATAATGTAAAGGCGCTTTCAGGAAAGTATGTATGTTTCTCGAATGTGCATACAACGGTGATGGCTGCGGATGATGCAGGCTACAGGGAAGTGCTTTGCGGTGCGGACTATGTCTTCCCGGATGGGGCGCCCATCGCAGACAGGCTTAAAAAGGCCGGTTTTGGAAATGTGGAGCGTGTTGCGGGACCGGATTTTATGCGCAGGATGTTCTTACTCACTTCCGACGGCTCGGTATCGCATTATTTTTTCGGCTCGACGGAAGAAACTTTGAAGGCTCTTGAGGAGAAAATGAAAAAGGATTATCCGGGGCTTTCGGTTAAGGGATATTTTTCACCGCCTTTTAAGGAACTGACAGAGGAAGAGGATGAAAAGATAATAAAAATGTTAAATGAGGCCGATGCCGATATCATCTGGGTAGGCTTGGGCGCGCCCAAGCAGGAGAGATGGATGGCTGCCCACAAGGATAAAGTGAAGGGCGTGATGATGGGAGTGGGCGCCGGCTTTGACTTCCATGCAGGGACTGTTAAAAGAGCGCCTTCGTTTATGCAGAGAATTCATCTTGAATGGCTTTTCCGTCTGTTTCAGGACCCTAAACGGCTGTTCTCAAGATATTTCAAAACAAACATTAAGTTTGCACTGTATTCTTTTCTCGGAAAATGACAGCACCCGGACAGTATACCGTCCGGGTGATTTTCTTATTGCACTATCATATCTTTTATGTTAGTATCCCCTTCAAAGCAGATTTTCTATATTTCGTTCCGGATCCGGAAAAATTTCAGTTGACAAAATCGAACACATGTTTTATATTAAAACGCGAACAGATGTTTCACATCGAAAAGGAGATTCTTTATGGAAAAGGAAGAAAAATTAAAAGCACTTGATGCGGCTCTTAAGCAGGTTGAGAGGACATACGGCAAGGGAGCTCTTATGAAGCTCGGTGACCCTGCCAACAAGATGAATGTTGAGACAATCCCGACAGGTTCTCTTTCGCTTGATATCGCTCTTGGTATAGGTGGTATTCCCAAGGGCCGTGTTATCGAGATATATGGTCCTGAATCCTCAGGTAAGACTACGGTTACCCTCCATATGATAGCTGAGGTTCAGAAGCGCGGCGGAATCGCAGGATTTATTGATGCAGAGCATGCTCTTGATCCTGCCTACGCTGCTGCTATAGGTGTAGATGTTGATAATCTTTACATAAACCAGCCGGATTATGGAGAGCAGGGTCTTGAGATCGCAGAGACAATGGTTCGCAGCGGTGCTGTTGATATAGTTGTTATCGACTCGGTTGCAGCCCTTACACCCAAGGCTGAACTTGATGGCGATATGGGTGATGCTCATGTTGGCCTTCAGGCAAGACTTATGAGTCAGGCTCTCAGAAAGCTGGCAGGTGCGATCAGTAAGTCGAACTGCTCGGTCGTATTCATCAACCAGCTGCGTGAGAAGGTTGGCGTCTTCTATGGCAATCCCCAGGTGACCACAGGTGGTAATGCTCTCAAGTATTATGCTTCGGTCCGCATGGAGATCAGAAGGGTTGAACAGCTCAAGGCCGGCGGAGATATGGTAGGAAACCGTACCAGAGCCAAGATCGTAAAGAATAAGGTGGCTCCTCCCTTTAAGGAGGCAGAGTTCGATATCATGTTCGGCGAGGGAATCTCTTACGAAGGTGACCTTCTGGATCTTGCTTCTGATATCGATATCATCCAGAAGAGTGGCGCATGGTATGCCTACAATGGTGAAAAGATCGGACAGGGTAGAGAGAATGCCAAGATATTCTTAAAGGATCATCCTGACATCTGTTCAGCAGTCGATAAGGCTGTCAGGGAACACTACAATATAGGTGGCAGCCCTTCCGAGATAGATATCAAGGCAAACAAGAAGCCTATGAAGAAGGTGGCAAAGGCAGCAGAGGAAGCTCCTGCAGCTGAGGCACCCGAGAAGGAAGCATCAGAGGATTAATGATAATAACTTCGCTTGAAAAAACAGGCAGAGGAAGATACAGTATTTTTCTTGACGGAGCTTCGGCTCCGTCATTTGCCTTATATGCGGCAGATCTTAAGGAACTTGACTTACGAGAGGGGTCTGAGATCAGTTCTTCTGTTCTTGAGAGGATAGAAAAGGAGATACTTGTAAAAAGGGGACTCCTCAGGGCAGGTCATCTGATCGAACGCAGGGATTATACCGAAGCCCAGATCCGTGACAAGCTGCGTGCGGTTTTTTATCCTCAAGTTTCAATTGAACTGATAATCAAACGTTTAAGGGAACTTAAGTTTCTAAATGATGATTCCTATGCAGAGAGGTATACGGAGTGTTATATAGACAGAAAGAGCATAGGACGGATCAAACAGGACCTTTTCCGTAAAGGGATAAATAAGGATGTTATCGAAGCTGCAGTAGAGAAGGTCAAAGCAGAGCATTCGTCTGACGGGGATGAATACAGTGAAGCAGGCAAGATACGCGACCTCTTGAAGAAGAGGGGATATGATCCTTTGACTGCTGACAGGAGCACTTGCGAGAAAAATATAGCTTTTTTATTAAGAAAAGGATTTTCCTTCTCTGATATACGTAAGGTGATCCGTGAGGCGGATGAGTTTACTTGACATAATATCTTCTGAAAGTTTATAATTAGCGTTGATTGTGGGATCGTATAACAAATCTTCTGCTTATGTGCTGAAGCCGGAGATGATGTACGTACGGATCCGTGCACAATGAAAACTAAATAAGGAGGTACTCCTGTACAATGGAGATCATTTTGACAGCGTTGATAACAGCGGCTGTCTGCCTCGTTATAGCTATACCCGTTTCGGCTAAGTTGGCTGTAGGAAACTATAAGAAAAATACTGAAGCGCAGATGGGGAACGCTGAAACCAAGGCCAGACAGATAATTGACGATGCTATCAAAGAAGGGGAAGAAAAGAAGCGCGAAAGTTTGATCGAAGTCAAAGAGGAAACTCTCAGAGCTAAGAGTGAACTGGATGAGGAGATCAAGGAACGCAGAAATGAGATGACGCGTTCGGAGCGCAGGATCCAGCAGAAGGAAGAGAACATCGACAAGAAGATTGAAACGCTGGAAAGAAGGGAACAGAGCCTTACTGCAAAAGAGGAAAATTTTGCAAAGAAGAAAGAAGAAGTTGAGAAGTTAGGTGCGAAACGTGTACAGGAACTCGAAAGGATCTCGGGTTTATCCAGAGATCAGGCAAAAGAGCTTATCCTGCAGACCGTTGAGGAAGAAATGAAGCATGAGGTTGCCCTTAAGATCAAGGAAGCCGAAAGCAATGCAAAGGAAGAAGCAGAAAAGAAGGCAAGAGAGTGCATTGTCACAGCCATCCAGAGATGCGCTGCAGATCATGTATCAGAAACTGCCATATCTGTTGTGCAGCTTCCAAATGACGAGATGAAAGGACGCATCATAGGACGAGAGGGAAGGAATATACGTACTCTTGAGACTATGACAGGCGTGGAACTCATTGTTGATGATACTCCGGAAGCAGTTGTGCTTTCCGGTTTCGATCCGGTAAGGAGAGAGGTTGCCCGTATAGCGATAGATCGTCTTATCACTGACGGCAGAATCCATCCCGCCCGTATTGAAGAAACGGTTGAAAAGGCAAGAAAGGAAGTGGATTCCGTAATGAAGGAGGAAGGCGAAGCAGCTGCCCTCGATTGCGGTGTTCACGGATTACATCCGGAACTTATCAAGCTTATCGGAAGACTCAAATATCGTACAAGTTTCGGACAGAATGCGCTCAAACATTCCATCGAGGTATCGCAGCTCGCCGGTCTTCTTGCATCGGAGCTAGGCCTTGATGCCCGCACAGCAAAACGTGCAGGTCTCCTTCATGATATCGGCAAGGCTGTCGATCATGATATGGAAGGCTCACATGTACAGCTGGGCGTAGAGATATGCAGAAAGTATAAGGAATCTCAGGTGGTGATCAATGCGGTTGAGGCACACCACGGAGATGCAGAGCCTAAGACACTTGTGGCATGCCTCGTTCAGGCAGCGGATGCTATTTCCGCAGCAAGACCGGGAGCAAGACGCGAAACACTTGGTACTTATACAAACAGGCTTACACAGCTTGAAGAGATATCCAACTCCTTCAAGGGTGTTGAAAAGTCTTTTGCCATCCAGGCAGGACGCGAAGTCCGTGTCATGGTAGTTCCTGAACAGGTATCGGATGATGATATGGTAATCCTCGCGAGAGACATCTCAAAGAAGGTTGAAGATGAGATGCAGTATCCGGGTATGATCAAGGTAAACGTCATCAGGGAATCACGAGTTGTTGATTACGCAAAGTAATACGATATTTAAATCCCGCGGGGCAGCCCGCGGGATTTTTTTATATCGCAGAGCCGCCGTAAGGAAAAATGTCAGCTAAGGCTGACCGGCGGCTCGCGGGCGAGTAGGGTGCGATTACATCTTCCCTACTCGATTCGCAGGACCGGCGAAAGGCAGATTTTGATCTGAAGTGTTATGAGACCTCGGAGAAAATAATAAAGGAAGCGGAAACTTCCTTAAATTAATAAAATAAAAAAGCGTGAAACAAGATCTGAAATCTGTTTCACGCCTTTGATGCGGGAAGAGGGACTTGAACCCTCACGCGGTAGCCGCACATGATCCTTAGTCATGCCTGTCTGCCAATTCCAGCATTCCCGCGCAACAGACATTATATTAACAGAGTGTTTGTATCCTGTCAAGAAGAAATTTTAACTTGACAGGAAAAATCTTAAAATGTACAATTGACAATGCTTTGCAGGAATGGCGGAATTGGCAGACGCGCACGGTTCAGGTCCGTGTGAAAGCAATTTCATGAGGGTTCAAGTCCCTTTTCCTGCATCTTTTAGAGGATGGGCAGAAATGCGTTAAGACTTGCATTTCTGCCTTTTTTAATCTAAAATCGTTTTATTGAGGGCGGGAAGTTTGACTGTGCTTTAGCGAGCGGGTAAAATGTGTGCAAACTTGCCGGAGGTACCATGGAAAAGGGTTATACGAATAAAAAAGCGGAATTTCTCACACTTGCTTTTTTGCTCTGTTTGCTTATAGTATTCAACAGTTTCATTGTATCAAGGTTCGGGCTGAGTGAAGAGCTCGGCGTCTATGTGGATATGCTTGGAGTAATGACTGTACTCCAGATCCTCTTAGCGGTATTTCTTACCACTATTTCAAAAGGCGGATATTTCTATGCAGTCATACTGTTCTCTATCGAGACGGTTATAGTTGCGCTCAGACTGGCTGTAATGCACGAAATGATCCTTGCACCGATGTTAGCCATGATACTGCTTGGAATATGTGTGCTTTATGTTATCCATCGCCTGATAATCTCGCTTACAAGCAAGGAGGAACAGGTTGAGGAGATGTCTCACAAGGATATCCTCACTGATCTTCCCAACAGACGCGCCGTAAGGGAACATATGGAGAATCTTATCAATTCTCATGTGGAACATTATGCGGTTGCGATGATCGATATAGATAACTTTAAGAATATCAATGATACTGCCGGCCATGAGTGCGGAGATGAAGCGCTCGGTGAAATGGCTGAAAGATGGAAACAGGTGCTCAGACCCGAAGACTTCCTTGCCAGGCTTGGAGGTGACGAATTTGCCATAGTTATTTCCGACTATGATTCTCTTGAGTCACTTGACCGTACGCTTGGACGTATGCTCTCGGCCTTGAGTGAAAAGTTTGTTTTGAAGGGCAGGGAATATTACATAACAGCCAGCATGGGTGTTGCCTTTTTCCCGGGGGATTCTATCGATTCCAGCCAAAGCCTTAAGTATGCCGATATGGCGATGTATGTTGCCAAGAAGCAGGGCAGGAACCAGCTGGTGTATTTTAACAGCATCATGAATGATGCCATCGAGAATAACGTAAAGCTTGAGACCATCATCAGAGGGGCACTCGAGGCAAATACCTTTGTGCTTGTCTACCAGCCGCAGTTTAGGACAACAGATAAGAAGCTCCGCGGTTTTGAAACCCTTATCCGTATGTGGGACAATCTCGGCAAGCCTGTAAGTCCGGCTGATTTCATACCCATCGCTGAGCAGTCCTCGCTCATCAAAGATGTGGATAAATGGGTACTTAAGCATGCGATGTTCGATTTTCTTCCTCTGGTGGAAAAGAATCCGGACCTGATACTGTCAATAAACATATCGGCACTGCATCTCCTTGATGAGAATTTCATGAACGATCTTGATGAGATGCTTGCCATTACCAAGTATCCGGCAAACTGTCTTGAGATAGAGCTTACAGAGACTGTGTTTGTTGAATCGGTTGAAAGAGCCAAAGAAGTGATCTTAAAGATAAAGGAGAGGGGTATACAGATAGCCCTTGATGATTTTGGAACAGGCTATTCTTCCCTGAGATATCTTAAGGAGCTTCCGATAGATCTGCTGAAGATAGACAAATCATTTGTTGATTCCATCAAGGATAAGGCAGATGAGTCCTTTGTCGCAGCGATCATTTCACTCAGCCAGATCATGAATTTTGCTGTTATTTCTGAGGGAGTTGAGGAAGAATACCAGAGAGCACTGCTTGAGGAACTCGGCTGTGATTATATACAGGGCTTCCTGTGGGGCAGGCCGCTGATCCTCGATGATGCCAAGAAACTGATATTCGGACTTCCGGTAAAACCGGAAGAAAAAAAGGAGATACTTCCGCCTAAACGGAATTAAATTTGGAGGATAATATGAGTGGGGTAACTGATCAGATCACCGCTGAGGTGAAAAAGGTGATACACGGTAAAGACCGTGTTATCAATCTTACATTATGCGCAGTACTTGCAGGCGGCCATGTCCTGCTTGAAGATATCCCGGGGGTGGGAAAGACCACTCTTGCGGTTGCGTTTTCGAGAGCTCTTTCGCTTAACTACAGACGAGTACAGTTTACTCCGGATGTAATGCCGGGTGATCTGCTCGGCTTCAATATGATCGATAAGGAAAGCGGCGAGTTCCGCTTTGTTGCCGGCAGCATCTATACAAATCTTTTTCTTGCCGACGAGATCAACCGTACTTCACCTAAAACCCAGTCGGCTCTTCTTGAAGTAATGGAAGAGAGACATGCAACGGTTGAGGGCGTTACCAGAATGATGCCTGATCCTTTTTTCGTTATCGCGACAGAGAATCCTTTCGGATCTTCGGGTACACAGAAGCTTCCTGAATCACAGCTCGACCGTTTCATGATATGCCTTTCAATGGGGTATCCTGATTTTGAAAATGCTGTCAGTGTCCTTAAGGGTGATTCGCAGACCGACTTAAAGAATGTAATGGCAGTAGCTGATGCGCAGACTCTTTTACAGATGCAGAGTCAGGTAAAGGAAGTATTTGTCAGTGAGCCTCTGTACGCATATATCGTTGAACTTACGGAGCTTACAAGGAATCCTGCTTATTTTGCACTGGGCCTTTCTCCCAGAGGAAGCATAGCAGTTCTCAAGATGGCAAAAGCTCATGCTTATGTTCAGGGCAGGAATTATGTGATGCCCGAGGATATACATGACATCTGGGGTGCTGTGTGCAATCACAGGGTGAGACTTTCAGGCAGGGCAAAAGCAGCGGGTACTTCCGTTTATGATGCGCTTAACGGTGTGCTTGGTCAGGCTGCAGTTCCCAGAGTAAACTAAGCTTACGGGCCGGGCGTTCAGATGCGCAGAGATATCAGGATAATAAATGTAATTGTATATATCATTTCAGCAGCGCTTCTGCTGCTGGGTGTTATTTTTTACAGGCAGCCGCTTCTTACTGTTCTTTTGATGATGGTTATCCTGCTGCTTCCGCTTTCTTTTTTTATCACTTCAAAAACAATCCAGCTTGTAGAAATTGATGTTGCCTATAACGGTGGAAATATCACGGCAGGTCAGACAGCGAACTTTGAATTCAGTGTTAAGAACCCGTCGGTTTTTCCACTGCTTAACTGCTGCGCACGTTTTGGCATTGGCAATACCCTTTACAGGAGTATCGAAAATGAAATGGTCTTTCCTGCGGAGGCAAGGAAGACAATAACTATAAAGGTTCCTGTCGAGACATCAAAGGCAGGGCTTGTGCGTATAGATTTTAAGACTATAGAAGTGAATGACTTTTTAAATATCATGTCGTTTACACTTCCTTTTGTAAAGAGTATAGAGATCCCTGTACTTCCTGAGGAAAAGGAAATAGTGATGCCAGAGCTTAAGAAGGTGACGGTAGAAGCTGAGGAGATATCAACGGGCGACGAGGGAGAGCTTACAAGAGATGTGAAGCAGGTGAGGGAATACCGTCCCGGTGACAGGCTCAGGGATATACACTGGAAACTTTCCGCAAAGTCTGAAGATTTTATAGTCAAGGAATACGAACATGCAAAGGATCTGTATTATATGATCCTTCCGGAATTTGAATATATGTATCTCAAGGAGGATCTTGAGAATTTCTACGCACTTGGCAGGAATCTCATAAAGGGAAAGGAATCCTTCAGGGTTGCTCTTGCAGGTGCCGATGAATCCCAGATAGAGATAGAACGCGTTGAGAGTCTTGAAGATCTGCAGACGGTGATCTTCAGGATCTATGAGTTATATGCCGGTTTGATGCCCGGTAAGGCATCGGGAGCTTATGATCTGTTTGCAAGGCAGTTTCCCGACATGTACGGTGTGATAAGACTCCACGGAGGCAGGATCATAGCTGAAGAAGTTATGGAGGAGTATTGAGTTGCAGTTATCTGTGAAGGATCAAAAACTGTATAAAAAGAAACTCTCCAAAGAGCAGAAGAAAGAGTATAAGGAGAGGGAAGACGAACTGAAAGAGCTCGGTATCACCATAGGTGATATAAAAACGGACAGACATCAGAATCGTTTCTTCCTCTGCTTTATCAGGACCATACTGATATTTCTGGCTACTTACGGAATGACCGGCGGTATAGTTTCTTCGTTTAACTTAAGTTTTTCCGTGCCTATTGTGGTTGTATCACTGTTTGTGCTGGCTTTCTTTTCGGCATTTCTGTATTATAACAAGCTCAGTTTTTACATAGGATACCTTGTCGTCTTTGCGGGCTTCTTAGTATTTTCCGTGGCCGGCTACTGGTATGTAAACTCCGGCTATCAGGCATTTATGAATGAACTCTACAACCAGTATTCCGATTTCTTCGGATTGCTTTCACAGCGAGAAGCTACCGAGTTCATCACCAACAGATATCTGACTGTCACCTGTGCCATGATCTTCATGGGTTGGTTCTTTTCAATATTGCTCAATATCACGATCTCGGGATACATGAACCTCCCGCTTACGTTCCTCATCACTTTCCTGCCGCTTCAGACAGTGTTCTATATTGACAAGGTTCCTGATATGCCATATCTGATCATGCTCATTGCCGTATATGTCAGTGTAGCAGTGCTTGGCAAGGCAGGACATTTCGGACTTCCCTATCGTCATGAGAAAGGGGAGGAATTTGACCGCATGCGTAAAAAGAAGGGGAAGGGATTAAACAAAAAAACAGTGCTGGAGAAGCATGTATACCTTGCTTCCAGTTCCGGCATGCTCTCTGTTGCTGTATACAGCATACTGATCTCTGCCGTTTTCCTGATCCTTACAGCAGGCATATTCTCTGCCAGCTTAAAGAGCAAGTATGTTTCGAATAAGCTTAAAGATACTACAGATAAATACATAAAGGCTGCTGTGCAGGGTGGTCTTACATCTCTTTTGGACAGATATCCTGCTGTCGGCGGTATGGGCAACGGTAAACTCGGCGGTATCGGAAATGTAACTCCGGATTTCCAGACGGATCTGACTGTGCGTTTTGTACCTTTGACTTCAGGAAATGTATATCTGAAGGGTTATGAAGGAGCATATTATACGAAGAATAATTTTTCTCCGCTCCCTGAGTCTGTAGATAAAATGTCCGATCCGGCTTATATAGATGAAGGTGTTTATCAGAAGATGTGGATAGGAAATCTGGATGCTTCGATCCTCTATGATTATAAGCCATACAATACATATTATTCCGGCAGCCGCAAGGGCGAGAGTGCAAGAGGCATAAGCAATAAAAGTCAGAAAGAGGCAAAAGAGAAATATAAGAGCAGTTTCAAGATGCTCGATCCCGATGCTCCTGATGAGGCTCTTAAGACAGGAAGCGGATACCTTGAAACCTATGAGGAACTCTTCCTTCCATATGATATGAAGATCAACTTCCCGGTAAATCCTGCCGTGACGGAAGAATATGAGGATTATGTATATGAAAACTATCTGAATGTTCCGGATGATCTGGAACCGGTGCTTGATGATTTCCTTGAAGAGGCATCGGTAAGCCTGGATACGACAAAATACGGAAGAGATGCATATGATGCGAATGATCCCGAGAGTCGAAAGAAGGCTTTGCAGTACAAGATGGCTGCTGTCTCAGATCTTGGAAGATACTTTATGAATAATTTCCCTTATACGATGACCCCGGGAGCGACTCCCAGAGGAGAGGATGCGGTCGCATATTTCCTTACCGAACAGAGACGCGGGTTCTGTGCTCACTTTGCATCTTCATCAGCGCTTCTGTTAAGACGTCTGGGAATCCCTACAAGATATGTCGAAGGTTATATGATCAGTTTCAGCCAGGTTCAGGATGCAAACGGATATACAAGCGATACAAGGTCATGGTATCAGGGAGACGGGCTGTATGATAATGCTGCAGTAGTAGAGATCGATGTTACGGATGCTTCCGCGCACGGATGGATAGAGATATGGATCGATGGTTACGGATGGATCCCTTATGAGATGACGCCCCCTTCGGATGAAGAAGAAACTGCAGGAGGCGGACTTTACGATCTGTTTGCGGGATTGTTTTTCCGTACTGCAAGAGATGCGGCAGGTGCGCCCGGTGACGACGGTACGGATATGACGGATGGAGATACAAAGAGTAAGCTTACAAATATGTTTAAGTCCTTTGATTTCCTGGCAGGACCTTTTGCATGGACAGTGCTCATCTTTGTTTCACTGGCAGCAGCTTATTATTTAGTAAGATCTTTCAGATATCTTATAGCTCTAAAAAAAGCGCTCAATGAAAAACGCTATTCCGAGGCGCTTCTCATACGCTATAGGAAAAAGCTTCAGGATCTGAAGCGTAAGGGGATCGTTTCTGTTAAGTATCCGACACTAAGGGAAGCAAAATATATAATGAGAGAAAATGCCGATGCGTCAAAGGGCGCAGCTCCGGAAGAGACTGACAGGCTCTTTGATGTGCTCGGAAATGCGGCATATTCCGGCAATGATATCGGACGCGTTGGCTATGATGAAGCCCGCGGCATAATGTCACGACTTCGTTTTATTAAGAAGAAGCGTTAGCGTGCGTTATAACGTTCTAATGATATCTTGTGGCATGAGTATTCTTATGCTACAATCTTCTGCGGCAAAGAAGAGCAGGAGGCAGGTATGAAAGCGTATCTATATCTCGAAGACGGAACAGTCTTTTGCGGGACGCATGCAGGCGCGAAAAAAGAGACCATAAGTGAGATGGTCTTCAACACATCAATGGCTGGCTATCCGGAGGTGCTTACGGATCCTTCGTATGCAGGACAGGCCGTTTGTATGACTTATCCTCTGATCGGTAATTATGGTGTGATCAGAGAAGACATGGAATCAAAACGTATCTGGATGGATGGATTCATAGTCAGGGAACTCTCACCCAAGCCGTCAAATTTCAGATCCGACATCACGATCCAGGATTTCCTTTTAAAATATGATATTCCGTGCATCTGCGGTATCGATACCAGAGCACTTACAAAAAGGCTCCGTACGAACGGAACGATGAACGGCTGTATAAGCACCGTTAAGTATGAAGGTGCTGCTTTGGAAGAATTGCTTAAAAAGATCAGGGAATACAGCGTTAAAGGCGTTGTACGTAAAGTGACCTGCAGGGAGAAATATGTTGTGAAGGGAAGTAAGACTCTTTCCGACAATGGTCCCATTGCAGGTTCTTCAGTATATACGGGCAGTCATGAGAAGAGACCTTCCTACGTATATGATCTGAGTGCAAGGGGCCTTAAGATAGCACTTCTTGATCTGGGACTTAAGGAGAATATCGTTAAAAGCCTTGCTATGAGAGGTGCGGATGTAACGGTATATCCGGCATACACGCCGGCATCGGAAATACTGGCGGATGCACCCGATGGCATAATGCTTTCAAACGGCCCGGGAGATCCCAAGGACTGTCCTGAGATAATAGAGGAACTTAAGAAGATATATGCATCGGATGTTCCTGTATTTGCGATATGTCTCGGACATCAGCTTATGGCGCTCGCAAACGGTGCCGATACACATAAAATGCATTACGGACACAGGGGCGGGAATCATCCTGTTAAGGATCTTGAAACAGGACGCGTCTATATATCTTCGCAGAACCACGGCTATGTGGTTGATACTGACGGACTTGATCCTAAGATCGCGGTTCCCGCATTTGTGAATGTCAATGACGGGACCAATGAAGGACTTAAATACACAGGCAAAAATATATTCACGGTGCAGTTCCATCCGGAAAGCTGTCCGGGGCCCGGAGACACAGCATATCTTTTTGACCGTTTTGCAGAAATGATAAAGGGAGGAAAGCACAATGCCTAAGAATCCCGATGTAAAAAAAGTACTTGTGATAGGCTCCGGTCCCATAGTGATCGGACAGGCTGCAGAGTTTGACTATGCAGGAACACAGGCCTGCCGTTCTCTCAAGGAAGAGGGCGTTGAGGTAGTTCTTATAAATTCAAACCCCGCTACCATAATGACAGACGGCGACATCGCAGATCATGTCTACATTGAGCCGCTTACGGTTGATACGCTCAAGCAGCTTATAATTAAGGAAAAACCTGACAGCATACTTCCAAACATGGGTGGTCAGGCCGGCCTTAATCTCGGTATGGAGCTTGAGGAGTCAGGTTTTTTGAAGGAGCATAACGTAAGGCTTCTCGGAGCAGGTGCAGAGACGATATTTAAGGCTGAGGACAGGCAGGCTTTCAAGGATACAATGGAATCCATCGGAGAGCCCTGTGCACCGTCAAAGGTCGTTAAGAATATCGCTGACGGTGAAGAATTCGCAAATTCCATAGGCTATCCTGTGGTACTCAGACCGGCTTTCACTCTTGGCGGAAGCGGCGGCGGTATCGCTCATAACCAGGTTGAACTGGATGACATTCTTGCAAACGGTCTGCGTCTTTCCAGAGTAGGAGAGGTGCTTGTTGAACGTTGTATCTCAGGCTGGAAAGAGATCGAGTATGAGGTGATGAGGGATTCGGCAGGAAACTGCATCACCGTCTGCAATATGGAGAATATAGATCCTGTCGGTGTGCATACAGGCGATTCCATCGTAGTTGCACCCTCTCAGACTCTTTCCGATAAGGAATACCAGATGCTCAGGACATCTGCACTTAAGATAATCTCAGCACTTGATATCACAGGCGGATGTAATGTGCAGTTTGCACTTCATCCCGAGAGCTTTGAGTACTGTGTTATAGAAGTTAATCCCAGAGTGAGCAGATCCTCGGCACTTGCGTCAAAGGCAACGGGATATCCTATCGCAAAGGTTGCGGCAAAGATCGCACTTGGTTACACACTTGATGAGATAAAGAATGCAGTTACAGGCGAGACCTATGCATCGTTTGAGCCTGCACTTGACTACTGTGTGGTAAAGATCCCCAGGCTTCCTTTTGACAAGTTCCTTACAGCGAAGAGAACTCTAACCACACAGATGAAGGCAACAGGTGAGGTAATGAGCATTTGCACTAATTTTGCAGGTGCGCTCATGAAAGCTATCAGAAGCCTTGAACAGCATGTGGACAGCCTTGCAAGCTATGATTTTTCGGAACTTTCGGGCGAAGAGCTCTTTGACAGGCTTGAAGTGACCGATGACAGACGCATATGGGTCATTGCTGAGGCGCTTCGCAGAGGCATAGCAGTAAAGACTATTCATGAGATCACGATGGTTGATGAATGGTTCATAGACAAGATAGCATCTCTTACGGAAATGGAGGAGCGTTTAAGAAACGAGACCCTTACACCCGAACTCTTAAGAGAAGCAAAGCGGATGGAATTCCCCGATGATGTGATCGCAAGATTCTCCGGAAGGGATGTGGCGGTTATAAAAGCACTCCGCAAGGAGAATGGCATAACAGCAGCATTCAAAACCGTTGATACCTGTGCTGCCGAGTTTGATGCAAAGACTCCGTACTACTACAGCTGCTATGAAGGTGAAGATGAAGCGGCTGATTCCGGAAGCGGCAAGAAGAAGGTTCTGGTTCTCGGTTCAGGCCCCATACGTATAGGACAGGGTGTTGAGTTTGACTACTGCAGCGTGCATGCTACTTGGGCTTTTGCAAGGGAAGGCTGGGAGACAGTCATCGTTAACAACAATCCCGAGACTGTTTCAACAGATTTTGATATAGCCGATAAACTGTATTTTGAACCGCTTACACCTGAGGATGTTGAGAACATAGTAAACATCGAGCATCCGGACGGAGCAGTAGTTCAGTTTGGCGGACAGACAGCCATCAAGCTTACAGAGTCTCTCATGAAGATGGGAGTAAAGATACTCGGAACCGATGCTGCAGATGTGGATGCGGCAGAGGACAGAGAGCTGTTTGATGAGATACTTGAAAAGACAGGAATACCCAGAGCAGCTGGCGGAACCGTATATACAGCGGAAGAAGCAAAGGCTGTCGCTAATCGTCTGGGATATCCCGTGCTCGTGCGTCCCAGCTATGTGCTTGGCGGACAGGGAATGCAGATAGCTCTTTCGGATAAGGAGATAGAGGAGTTCATGGCGGTCATCAACCGCTACGAACAGGAACATCCGGTACTTGTAGATAAGTATCTTGAAGGCAAGGAACTTGAAGTCGATGCGGTATGCGACGGACAGGATATCCTGGTTCCCGGAATAATGGAACATGTGGAGCGCACAGGCGTGCATTCGGGCGATTCCATATCCGTTTATCCCGCCAATACAGTTTCCGAAAAGGTCAAAGAGACGATCATCGACTACTCCAGGAAACTGGCGCTTGCCCTTCATGTTAAGGGATTGTTAAATATCCAGTTCATTGCCATAGGCGATGATGTATATATCATTGAGGTGAATCCCAGATCCTCAAGGACAGTGCCTTATATTTCAAAAGTTACAGGTATACCTATTGTGGATCTTGCTACACGTGCGATACTCGGAAAGACCATCAGGGAGATGGGGTACGAACCCGGACTTGCAAAGAACGCAGGCTGCGTAGCTGTGAAGATGCCGGTGTTCTCCTTTGAAAAGATAAGAGGAGCGGAGATATCTTTAGGTCCCGAGATGAAGTCGACCGGTGAGGTGCTCGGAATTGCCGAAACTTTTGAGGAAGCTCTTTATAAGGCATTCCTTGGAGCGGGAATTGATATTCCGAAACACAGACAGGTGATCATCACTGTCAAGGATGCCGATAAGGGTGAGGCAATAGGAATAGGCAGACGTTTTGAAGCTCTTGGCTATACTATATATGCAACACGCTCGACAGCAGATGCTCTTAACGAGGCAGGGGTACATGCAAGAAAGGTGAACAAGATACATCAGGAGTCACCTACTATCATGGACCTTATACTCGGTCACAAGATAGATCTTGTCATAGACACACCTACACACGGAAGAGATAAGACAAGAGACGGATTCCTGATAAGACGTGTGTCTATCGAGACCGGTGTGCATTGTCTTACCAGCCTTGATACGGCTGATGCATTGCTTACAAGCCTTGAGGCAAAGGAAGGAGACAAGCCCCGAAGTCTTGTTGATATAACCACGCTGTGATACAATATCATGTATGAGTGGGCAGGTATACAAAAACAGGAGGAATGACCGGTCTGTTAAATCTCTGATGAGTGTAGGACTAATTATCCTGTTACTTTGTGTCGCTATATGTGTGACCATGATCATTTCTGTCACCACCACTTACAGGGCTGATATCATAGGTGAATTCCAGACAAGGAATGAGAGAGAAGCAAGCGTGTTCAACCGATTCCTTATGGAAGAAGGCAGAGCGGCAAAGAATGCTGCAGCCCTTCTTTCTCAGTATCCGGTAGATCAGTCAAGGATCGTAGATGCCGAGAATTACGGCCGCGGTTACAACGATTATTCACATATAGGTTTTATAGATACCAATGGAGAGGTATTTCTTGACGGGCGTGCATATAGCGACGGTCCGCAGGAATACCTTTTTAGTTATTTCGAAACCATCACCTATGGAAGAGACATGCTTCATATCTGTACTGCGCCTGCGGCGGTCAAACAGATGACTGTCTGTGATGTGGTCGCTGTGGCTCCTGTTTTTTACGGTTCGTCGATACAGGGCTATGTGTTTGTGCCTATCAACGCGGATACCCTTCTATCCATGGATGTTTTCAGTGAACACGAGAAAAGTGCTGATATGTATCTGGTGGACAAAGAAGGTTACATACTTGCAGGTAACAATCAAATGTATCTGGACCAGAGTGTCGTAAGTCTTCCGGGCAGGAGATTCAGGATACAGGATCTGGTTTTGAAGATCGGAAAGGCAAGAGATATCTCCATGCGTGTCCGTAGTATCACAAAAGGCCTTTCAGACGGAGTAAGCGGTTATCTGATGGTAGAAACCGAAGAAGGATATGTTATGCAGGTTTCGTATGCTCCGATCGCAGATGCGGACAGACTGTATCTTGTCAGCTGTTATAATTCCGATCTGGTGGAAGAGCGGATGAAGCCTCTGCTTTTCAGAAGTACTCTTGCATGTCTGCTTGTTTCCATATTGATGATCGCGTCCACTATTTATGTATGGGAGTCTTCGAGACGTGCAAATATGACTGCAGAGAGGCTGGCTTACAATGATCTGGTAACCGGCGGCTACAATGTGAATTACTTTAATGAGTTTGCGGAACATGTGATGCACAATAATAAGGAATTACCATTTGTGATCAATCGTTTCGATATATCAAACTTCAGATATATCAATGAGGCATATGGGCATACCAGAGCAGACGCACTTCTGTCTTCATGCATAGAGCAGTTTGGAGCGTGCTTTGGCGAAAAAGAACTGTGTGTCAGAATGGATGCGGATCAGTTCCTTGCACTGATGGTTAATGACGCGGGATTAGACGGAAGGATAGAAGCCTACAGGGCTGCAGTGAATGCTGATGCCAGAGGACAGGGCATCAAGTATCCTATACGTTTCAAGTCCGGTATATATAAGGTGCGTAAGCATGAGCGGGATATCGCTGTTATGATCGATCATGCAAATGCGGCCAGAAAGATGCTTAAGGGCGACAAGAAGAACAACAGGAAGGTTTATTCCGAAGAGATCATTGCCGGAATGCACCGGGTGGATCAGATAGAATCGCAGATGCAGAGAGCTCTTGCAGATGGCGAATTCAAGGTTTACCTTCAGCCTAAGTGGGATATAATAAATGATCGTGTGGCGGGAGCAGAGGCTCTTGTCAGATGGATCAAGCCGGACGGAAAGATAATTCAGCCTGATGAGTTCATACCGCTTTTTGAAAATAACGGTTTTATAGAAAAGCTTGATTTCTACATGCTCGAAGAAGTGTGCAGATATACAAATGACCTTGTAAAGCAGGGGAAAATGGCTTATCCCGTGTCGGTCAATCAGTCCAGAGTATTGCTGCATAACCCTGACTATCTTGATAATGTCGTGGATATTCTGAAGAAATATAAGATAGAGGGAAATATGGTTGAGCTTGAGATAACCGAAACGGTTTTCGAAGAGGATGAAGACTATGTTAAGGATGTGCTGAAGAAGTTAAAAGAGAGCGGCGTAACTCTTAACATGGATGATTTCGGCTCAGGTTATTCATCGCTTAATATGCTTAAGGAAGCTCCGTTTGATATAGTCAAGTTAGACAGGGAGTTTTTCTCAAAATCGGTCGATGATGAAAAGAGCCGTCTGATACTTACAAAGATAGTTGAAATGATACATGTTATAGGTATGGGTGTTATCTGTGAGGGTGTAGAAACAAAAGAACAGGTTGAGTTTCTAAAGGGCCTCGGAGTAAAGAAAGTACAGGGATTTTATTATTCAAAGCCTATACCATGTGAGGAATTCAGGAGTAAATACTGTGAGTGATGAAGAGCTTCTTAAATTAAGAGGCGGTGGCTTTTTTGAGGAACTGGAGAAAAAGACTAAGGAGTTACAAAAGGAAGGAAAGCGTCCAAAACTCCTTCTCCACAGCTGCTGCGCGCCATGTTCAAGCGCCTGTCTTGAGTATCTTGTAAAGAACTTTGACGTAACAGCGTTTTATTACAATCCCAATATCAGCATTAAAGAAGAATATGATAAACGTGTTTCCGAGATGAAGAGACTTGTGAATATCTATGATGGAGATGTATCATTAGCGGAAGGGCGTTATGATATAAGGGATTTTCTTGATGCCGTAAAGGGACTTGAGAAAGAACCGGAAGGCGGGCTTCGCTGTGTAAAGTGTTTTAGGCTGCGCCTTTATGAAACTGCCAGAGTTGCGGCAGAGAACGGTTTTGATTATTTCACCACGACGCTTACGATATCACCGCTTAAGAATGCAGCACTTTTGAATGCACTGGGACGGGAAGCATCGGAAAAATTCGGATCGGAATTTCTTCCGTCGGATTTTAAGAAACGGGGCGGATATCAGAGATCGATAGAGTTATCAAAAGAATATGGGCTATACAGACAGGATTACTGTGGCTGTGCCTTTTCGAAGGCAGAGCGTGAGGCCTTTAAGAAGAAAAAGGCGGAGGAGAATTGTAAATGAAGCAGTTTATTGAATTATTGAATGAGACAGTCGGAGCAGCATTTGAAAAGGCCGGCTTTGATAAAGGACTCGGAAGGGTGAGCGTGAGCAACAGACCGGATCTTTGCGAGTATCAGTGCAACGGTGCCATGTCCGGTGCAAAGCTTTATCATAAAAAGCCGATAGAGATAGCTGAGGCTGTAGCAGCTGAGCTTTCAAACTCGGATGTTTTTGAAAAGGTAAGTGCGGTAATGCCGGGCTTCCTTAATCTGGATATTTCCGCAAGATATATCTCGGACTATGTTTCGAAAATGCTTTCGGATGATAAGTTCGGTTATGAAAATACAGGAAAGCAGCAGACCATAGTCATTGATTACGGCGGACCTAATGTTGCCAAGCCTCTTCATGTCGGACATCTCCGTCCCGCCATCATAGGCGAGAGCATCAAACGTATATCACGTTATGCCGGTCATAAGGTTATAGGCGATGTGCATCTTGGTGACTGGGGAATGCCTATGGGCCAGATAATAACCGAACTTAAGGAGAGAAAGCCTGAGCTTCCGTATTTTGATGACAGCTTTGAAGGAGAGTATCCCGAAGAAGCTCCTTTTACGATCTCGGAACTTGAGGAGATCTATCCCACAGCCAGCGGAAAATGTAAGACTGATGAGGAATACAAAAAGAAAGCTCTTCAGAATACGAAGGATCTTCAGGACGGAAAGAAGGGCTACAGAGCTCTCTGGCAGCAGGTTTTAAAGGTTTCGGTAGCAGATCTCAAGCGAAATTATGAAAAGCTAGATGTTTCCTTTGATCTTTGGATGGGAGAGTCTGATGTTGATGATATGATACCTGCCATGGTCGAGAAGATGAAAGCAGACGGCCATGCACATCTTTCGGAGGGCGCTCTTGTTGTAGATATAGCAGAGGAGAGCGATAAGAAGGAACTGCCTCCCTGCATAGTCTTAAAGAGTGATGGGGCTTCGAATTATGAGACTACAGACCTGGCTACGATCAAGTACAGGGAGGATAATTTTGATCCCGATGCTATCCTTTATGTAGTGGATAAGAGACAGGAACTTCATTTTATACAGGTGTTCAGGACAGCCAGAAAGTGCGGACTTGCAAAGGAAAACACAAGTCTTGAATTCATCGGCTTCGGTACCATGAACGGCCCCGGAGGAAAGCCTTTCAAGACACGTGACGGTGGAGTGCTTCGTCTTGAAACCCTTCTTTCCCAGATAAAAGAAGGCATGTATGAGAAGATAAAAGAAAACAAGGATATGTCCGATGAGGATGCTGACAAAACAGCAGCGATCACGGCTCTCGCCGCCGTTAAATACGGAGATCTTTCAAATCAGGCTTCCAAGGATTATGTATTTGATACGGAAAGATTCACTGCGTTCGAGGGAGATACCGGCCCGTATCTGCTCTATACTATGGTACGTATCAAATCCATACTTTCAAGATTTAAGGAAAACGGTGGAGATATGTCCGCGGTTTCAAGTGCTGATATCATTTATGCGGCAAATGCATGTGCTGCCGGAAAGGATGTGCTTAAGGATATAACGGGATTTTCACGTATGATAGACCAGGCCTTTGAAGAGCGTGCACCGCACAGGGTATGTGCCTTTGCATATAAGCTTGCAAATGACTTTAATTCATTCTACCATGAGGTCAAGATCCTTGCGGAAGAGGATGATGCAAAGAAGAATGCTTACATCGCACTGCTTGAAGGAGTGCTCAAGCTGTTTGAGACCTGCATTGAGCTTCTTGGATTTGAATGCCCGGATAAAATGTAAATTAAGGAGAGGATATCATGGCAGAGTTGAAGGTAAGGACTTTTGTCGAGTACAGAGGAAAAAAGTGTGATGTGAAAGCGGCTGCCGCCAAAGCGCATAAGGATGCTGCAAAGAAGTGCAAGGCTGAACCCGGAGATATAAAGATCTATATCAAGCCTGAAGACGGCAAGGCTTATTATGCCGCAGAGGCCGGAAAGGTCAAGGGAGACGTTAACCTTTAAAGGAGCGTTTTATGGATTTTGAAAAGATCAAAAGTAAGATCATGGGAGTGAAGAAAACAGCGATCATAGTTGCGGTTGCTGTCGTTGTTTTTCTTGTTTTGGGCATAGTCATTGGTGTTAAGATAGCGAAGCCCAAGGATCCTTTCGGTGAAAAAAACGCTGCCGGTATCGCTGATTATGTCAATGTGAGCGATCCCGTGGATGGTCTTGAGGATCAGGAGCCTGACGAAGTGGTAGTGCAGCAAAAGGTTCCTTATGTTGTTGATGTATATTTCGGAGACGCACTCTTTGAGGAAGCACGAAAGGAAAGCAAGATCATTGTCATGACCCGTGAGGGCTCGGCTTCATATGTTGCTGAGAAAGAGGGGGCATTTGGCTGGGATGTTTTCAGTCAGAAGAAGGCGATGATCTTTCACGGCAAGGCAGAGTATACCGTGGATCTGTCACAGCTTGATTCAGATGATATAAAGATCGACAGTACAAAACGTATCATCACGATCACTATTCCCGAACCGGAACTCAGTGTTGAGTATCTTCCTGAGGAGACGGAGTTTTTTGATACGGCAAACGGTTTCTTAAGTTTCGGAGAGATGAATATCACTCCCGAGATGTCTAACGAATTGGCAGTGAGCGGAAAAGAGAGACTTAAGGACGAGTTTCAGAATGATGATGAATCCTGGGCAGCGGCAAGAAAATTCGCGGAGATAACGGTTAAGGAACTGTATGAACCGGTCGTTCGCTCCGTTATCGATGCAACTGTGAAGGAAAAGGATGATGAGTTTGCCATAGCTCCGAGGTATGATATTGTGGTAAAAACAGAAACGCCTTGAAATAATAATTGACAAGTGCGTTTGTATTGAGTATAATAACTTTCGTTCTGCTGCAAACGCAGACGAAGGAATCTGGCGAGATAGCTCAGTTGGCTAGAGCACGCGGTTCATACCCGCGGTGTCGAGGGTTCAAATCCCCCTCTCGCTACTAAAGCGATCCCCCCTTGATTTCAAAGAGGGGATTTTTTAGTTAAAGTCGTCAGGGGAGATTTTGAGACCCCATTTGTATATTGATTATTTAGACCCGGTCGGATATACTAAACGATAGGGTTATTGGGTATATTAAGGTGTAATCTTTCAACGAGGAGGCTTTTTAAATTATGGCCAATATTGTTTGTCCGGGATGTAGTAGGATAGTTGACGACAGTATCAGAGTCTGTCCCGGGTGCAAGTATAATATCAAGAAATACGTTAAGGATCTCAAAAAGAAGGGAGGGATCACAGGCAGCATATCACTTGGAAGTGCTTATGATGAAGCTAAGTCAAGTGCGCCCGTTCTTCCTGAACTGGACTTTTTAAAACCGAAGCCTGCCGGAGGACCTATTGGAGGACCTGCGCCTGAACTTGATTTTCTCAAGTCTGCACCCGCGCCTGCACCTGCAGCAGCACCTGTGCCTGAACTTGATTTTCTTAAGTCTGCGCCTGCACCTGCAGCACCTGCGGCAGCGCCTGTTCCCGAGACACAGATATACGGAACTACTCCTTATCAGCCTGATAATTCAGCGCCTTCTTATGATGCACCGGCTGCAGCGGCAGCACCTGTGCCTGAGACACAGATATATGGAACCACACCTTACCAGCCCGAGGCTTCAGCCCCTTCTTATGATGCGCCTGAAGCAGCTCCGGCTGCAGAGTCAGAGGCAGCACCCGTTCATCCTGCTCCTGAATATGTAAAGAATACTCTGAAGTACAAGCCTAAGGTAATGGCAACGAGTGCTCCTGAGTATGATCCGGATTATAAGACTAAACAATTGGAAGCACAGGCAGCAGCTGCTGCGGCTGTGCCTGAAACACAGATATACGGAACGGCTCCTGCAGCAACGCCTGCACCTGCTCCTGCAGTTACACCTGTTCCCGAAACACAGATATATGGTACGGCGCCTGCAGCAGCACCTGTACAGCCTGCTCCAGCAGCAGCACCTGTTCCGGCACCGGCTTATCAGGCAGCAGCACCCGCAGCGGGTGGAATTTATGGTGCAGCACCTGCGACACCGCCGGTTGCACCGAATGTACTTGCGGATCCTCCTGTAGGAGGTTTCAGCGCCAGTCCTTCACAGAATTCGAATTTATCTGCGCATACAGCAAGTAATATAAATATGCCTAACGGAGGCCTCTTACAGGCAGCAAGCACAGGAGAGCAGCTTTTCGATTCTCCACTGCTTAACCTGACTGCGGTAAGGAGCGGAGCCGGAGCGCTTTCAGGCGCAACGGGTCCCAGCATCATGGACAAGCTCAGGGAAGAGGAAGAGCGCAAGAAGATGGAGAACGATTTTGTATTTGAGTCTCCCAATCTCCGAAGAGAAGAGTCCAAGATAAAAACAGTAGGAACGGCTAATGCCGGTGGCGCACTTTCCAATATCGGTGATATGACATTCGATTATGATGATCCCGATAAGAAGGATATATTCAGAAGTACTGAAAAGTTTAAGATAGGTGCAGGAGGAGACGAGCAGAGAAAGAGACAGGAAGAGCAGCGTCTTCTCAATGAGGCATTAAACGGCGGTCAGTATCAGCCCGTTCGCGGTTCTGCATATTCCGCAGCACCTGTTGCACATACCGGTGTTCCGGTTGCGGTTCATGCAGGCAGTAGCATATCGATTTTGAATTCTAACGGTATGCCTGCAGCACAGCAGCCTGCACAGGGACCTGTTTCTACACAGGGCGTGATCCCTGCACCCGGTCAGGTGGTACCTGCTCCCGAGACACAGATTTACGGAACTGCACCTGCTGCGGCACCCCAGATGTTCGGAAGTGTTCCGGCATCAGGTCAGGTACCCGGAACAGGCGTATACGCACCTGCACAGGCAGGCAACGGCCTTTATGGTCAGGCTCCTGCACAGGCAGGCAATGGGATTTATGGTCAGGCGCCTGCACCCCAGAGCTTTGAACAGACACTTCAGCAGCCCGGAAATGTATCACATCCGAAGAGCGCTATAAACTTTGCTCCCAGCTATCAGTCTGAGACAGGCGGCTTCGGAACAGCAGCAGCGTCACCTCTCTACGGAGGCGGACAGCCTGAACCCCAGGGTCCTGTATCCAACGGTCTCTCTCATGGATCAAACACAGGTCTCTCTTCGGCTAATCCCTTCCTTGGCGGGGGCCAGTGATAAGACTAACAATAAAGACTGCGGCCCGGTCTGATCCGGGGCGCAGCTTATACCGAACATGATAAACAGAGTCGACAATACACCTTATCTTACAGGAACATATTCCCGAAACGGAAGCCGGACCAGGAAAGTAGATGAGGAAATGCCGGCTTTTTTGCTTGATCATGATGAGGAAGGTGTGGTCTGGGAAAGAAGCGATGCCGAAAATACAGGCAGGAAAAATAAAAAGCCGGAAACCGGAAAAAATAAGGCTTCAGCGGATAGTTATGAGTCAGAGATACTTACTGACAAAACTGAGACTTCAAATGATGATGAAAAGGTAAATGATAAGGAAGAGCAGACTTTTCAATTTTCGGAACTGTTCAAAAAGGCCGGAGAGTTTTTTAAGGGGCTTTTCGACAATATCATGAAAGTCATATGGTACGGCAATGATGAAGAGGATGTTGCCAAAGCCAATGCTGAAGCTTCGGCTTCGAAAGGAGAAGCTGCGGATAGTGCAGCTGAAATGATAAAGGATGCCGGATTTGTAATGCCGGAAGTTAAAGGCAGACCGGCAAGGAGTACTTCTGTTTTGACATATTATGATAAGCATGGCAAACTTGTTAAAGGTACTTCAGATCTGGGATCAGAATATAAAAGATAGAGAACGGAGAATGAGATGAGAATAGGACACGGAATAGATGTACACAGACTGACAGAGGGAAGGCCTCTTATCATTGGAGGTGTGAACATTCCTTTTGAGAAAGGTCTTGCGGGACATTCGGATGCGGATGTGCTGCTTCACGCTGTCATGGACGCACTCCTTGGTGCGGCAGCTCTTGGAGATATAGGCAAGCACTTTCCGGATACCGATCCTTCTTTTAAAGGTGCTGACAGTATGGATCTTTTAAAGAGGGTTGGAAAGATAATAGACAACAGCGGATATGTGATCGTAAATATAGATTCGACTATCAGGGCCCAGCGCCCCAAGATGGCAGCTCATATAGATAATATGAGATCCAATATAGCATCTGCACTCTGTATAGACTCCTCGCAGGTGAGCGTTAAAGCCACTACCGAGGAGCATCTTGGATTCACCGGAAGAGAAGAGGGAATAGCTGCTGAGGCGGTTTGCCTTATAAAAAAGAAAAAGGACAAGGCAGAAAAGAAGTCCGAAAAGAAAAAAGGAAAAAAGTCCTCCGATACGAAAGGAAAGATAGAATTATGAGACTTTACAATACAAAAAGCAGGAAAATAGAAGAATTTAAACCACGCGTTGAGGGCAAGGTCAGCATGTATACCTGCGGTCCTACCGTATATCATTTTGCACATATCGGAAATTTAAGAAGTTACATATGTGAAGATGTACTGGTAAAGAGCCTGCGCTATGCCGGATATGATGTGAAGCGTGTCATGAACATCACCGATGTGGGACATCTTACAAGCGATGCCGATACCGGTGAGGATAAGATGTTAAAGGGCGCAAAGCGTGAACATAAGACAGTACTTGAGATCGCTGACTTCTATACAAAAGCGTTCTTTAAGGATTTTACGGATCTTGGCAATGCAATGCCTGATGTTGTTGAACCTGCCACACACTGCATCCCGGAATTCATACATATGATAGAGGTGCTCCTCGAGAAGGGCTATGCTTATAAGGCAGGCGAGAATGTATATTTTGACACATCAAAGCTCGAAAACTATTACGTATTCTCAAACGGATCTGTCGAGGAAGATGATCTGATGGTAGGCGTCAGGGATGATGTTGATGAAGATACGAATAAGAGAAACAAGAGTGATTTCGTACTCTGGTTTACCAAGTCAAAGTTTGATGATCAGGAACTCAAATGGGAAAGCCCCTGGGGTTATGGTTATCCCGGCTGGCATATAGAGTGCTCATGCATATCGATAAAACATCTTGGGGAATACATGGATATCCATTGCGGAGGCGTGGATAATATATTCCCTCATCATACAAATGAAGTGGCACAGAGCGAAAGTTATCTGGGTCATCCCTGGTGCAACTACTGGTTCCATGTTCATCACCTTATAGACAGGAACGGAAAGATGAGCAAATCAGCAGGTGATTTTGTTACGGTAAGCACCCTTAAGGAGAAGGGCTACGATCCTCTTGTTTACCGTTTCTTCTGCCTGCAGTCGCATTACAGAAAGCCTCTTGAGTTTTCATATGATGTGCTCGACAATCAGGTAAAGGCTTTTGATAAGCTTATCAAACGTATAGCAGCTCTTTCAGATGATGGAGATGTCGACAGTGCCGTGTTTGATGAGTTCAGAAAGAGATTCGAGGATGCGGTAACGGATGACTGCAACACATCAATGGCTCTTACAGTTGTATATGATGCCCTCAAGGCAGAGACGAACGATGCCACTAAGAAGGCTCTTATCGCAAGCTTTGATGAAGTGCTTTCTCTTGATCTGTTAAAGAAGGCAGAGGAATCAAAGAAGGATGCTTCTTCAGGCGAGGATGAGGAGACCGTCAGGTTTGTTACCGAGAAGATAGAAGAAAGAAAGGCTGCCAAGAAGGCTAAGGATTTTGCAAAGGCTGATGCCATCAGACAGGAACTCCTTGATAAGGGCATTGTCATCGAAGATACCAGGGAAGGCGTGAAATGGCACAGGGCATAACGGATCCTATCCAGTATTCGCCTCTTGTTCTGGCATATATGGGCGATGCATATTATGAGCTGTTTATCAGGAACATGCTTGTCGACCAGGCTAATGAACAGGTAGAGAAGCTGCATAAAAAGACCATTTCTTATGTAAAAGCATCGGCTCAGGCTGCGATCATCGATCACTATATCGATGCAGAGATGCTTACCGAAGAGGAAATGGCGGTCTTCAAACGCGGTCGTAATACCAAAAGTCATACCATACCTAAGAATGCGGTGCCTTCCGAATACCGGAAGGCTACCGGATTTGAAGCACTTATAGGATTTCTGTATCTGAAGGGTGATACGGAAAGATCGGAAGAACTGATAAAAGCAGGAGTGAGGTTTCTTGATGAGAAAAAACAATGAAAAAGCTTTTGAAGATAATGAGAGGAATGAAAACTCATCACAGATAGAGGGCAGGAATGCTGTCCTTGAAGCACTGCGCTCCGAAACAGTGATAGATAAGATCTATGTTCTGGACGGATGCAATGACGGACCCGTACAGACTATCAAACGTGAAGCAAAGAAGAAGGATGCGATCCTGCGTTTCGTTGACAAGGAACGACTCGATCATATGAGTGTAACAGGGATGCATCAGGGCGTCATTGCGATAGCTGCGGCATATGAATATGCAGAGCCTGAAGATATACTGAAAGCAGCTGAGGAAAAGGGAGAAAAGCCTTTTATTTTCTTCCTTGACGGAATAGAGGATCCGCATAATCTGGGAGCCATCATCCGTACTGCCTGTCAGGCCGGAGCTCACGGGGTGATCATCCCGAAGAATCGGGCGGTAGGTCTTACGGCGACTGTGGCACGCACCTCAGCAGGTGCTTTAAGCCATATTCCGGTTGCAAGAGTCACAAACATGGTGCGCACTATAGAGGAGTTTAAAGAAAAAGGCATGTGGTTTGCCTGCGCCGATATGGACGGTGACCTGATGTACAGATGTGATATGACAGGTTCATTCGGACTTGTTATTGGGGCAGAGGGAAAGGGCGTGAGCCGTCTTGTAAAGGAAAAATGCGACTTTACGGTAAAGATCCCCATGTACGGACCGCTTGATTCGCTTAATGCTTCGGTGGCAGCAGGTGTGCTTGCATATGAATCGGTCAGACAGAGGATCGAAAAGGAAAAGAAATAAATAAAGAAATAAGTTTGACAAACAAATGTATATTTTGTAACATTCACAATATTTTAAACCAAGGAGGTTAATCTAAAAACTAATATGGACCCTGCCAGTACGGACGCCGCCATACAGAGCGGCATCAGTTTTACCGACATTTCGTTCACACAGACAGATCTTACAGGAATAATCATTCTGATAGTGCTTATCGCATGTTCGGCTTTTTTCTCTGCGTCAGAAACGGCATTTTCAACCGTAAACAGAGTAAGACTGGGAAACCAGGCCGAAGAGGGGTCGGCAAAGGCCGCTCTTGTTCTAAAGATACTCTCAAAATACAGCAGGATGCTTTCGACAATACTTATCGGAAACAATATCGTGAACATATCCGCGTCAGCTCTTGCGACTGTCCTAGCCACACGTATATTCGGCTCATGGGCAGTGGGCTTTGCTACCGGTCTGCTTACGATAACGGTACTTATTTTCGGAGAGATAGTTCCTAAGACATCGGCCATGCTCAATAATGAGAAAATAGTCTTTGCCTTTGCACCGGTCATAAATCTTCTGATGATAATCCTGTTTCCTATAGTTTTTATCATAGATAAGCTTTCAAACGGGATACTAAGGCTCCTTCGCATAGATCCCGAGAAGAAGATCGTGAGCATATCGGAAAGTGAGATTCTTTCCTATGTTGATACCAGCCATAGTCAGGGAGTCATCGAAACAGAAGAAAAAGAGATGATCCACAACATGTTTGAGTTCTCGGATGCGCGTGCGAAAGATATATGTGTCCCGAGAGTCAATATGATAATGGCGGACATCCATTCACCTTATGAAGAGATAATGCAGCTGTTCAAAGAGCATATGTACACAAGGCTGCCGGTCTATGACGAATCTCCGGATAACATAGTAGGTGTTCTTAATGTAAAGGATTTCATATTCATAAATGATCCTTCGAAGTTTCATATAAGAGATCTGATGAGAGATGTCTACTATACATATGAATATAAGAAGATCGCCGAACTTATGGGAGAGATGCGTGAGAAGAATGCTCCGGTGGCGATCGTGCTCAATGAATACGGCGCGGCGGAAGGAATGATAACCCTTGAAGATATGGTCGAGGAAATATTTGGCGATATCAGGGATGAATATGATGCTGATGAGGAGCAGATGATACAGTCGATAGGAGACAATCGTTACCGCATTGACGGCACCATGAAACTGGATGATATAAATGATGTGCTGGGTACCGAGTTTGAGAGCGAAGACTATGATACGATAAGCGGAGTGATAATAGAGCATCTCAATGACAGGCTTCCCGAGGAGGGTGAAGAGGTGAGGCTTGAGGACGGTACACTGCTCAAAGTAGAAAAGGCCGAGAATAACAGAGTACTTTCCGTTGTGGCTAAGCTTCCGGAGAAAAAGGACACCGAAGAAGCTTCTTCGTGAGCTTTGACATGAACAGTTACTTATGCTAAAATACACGGGATTGCGGCGATGCCGCTTAATTAGGAGACAGGAGGATTCAATCATGAAACATATCAAAACACTTAATACAAGAGATCTTAAGAAGAGCATGGCTAACGGCGGATGCGGTGAGTGCCAGACTTCTTGTCAGTCAGCTTGCAAGACTTCCTGCACAGTAGGAAACCAGAGTTGTGAGAAGGCAGTTACAGGCAAGTGATCTTTGATCTTTAATCATTGAAATCATGAGCAGCGGTCAAACAAGACCGCTGTTTCTATTGTAGGGAAAAGAATTATTATGATACACGAATATAAAAGTCACGGTTATAATATCGTACTCGATGTGAATTCCGGATCGGTGCATGTAGTGGATGATCTTGTTTACGATATGATACCGGAGATTGAGAAGGATATAGAAGCAGGTCTTTCCGATGATGAGATCGCAGTGAAAGAGGGCGGCTCACTTATGGATACCGACAGAAAAGAGGCTGTGTCCGAGATACTTTCGCTTAAGAATTCGGGCATGCTGTTTTCTGAGGATGTTTATGAATCTGCTGTTGATAAATTCATGGAAAGGGAGACTGTCGTAAAGGCAATGTGTCTCCATATCGCGCATGCATGCAATCTGGGCTGCAAATACTGCTTTGCAGGAAAGGGCGAATACTGCGGTCCTGCTGCACTTATGAGCTATCAGGTCGGCAAGGATGCGCTTGATTACCTCGTTAAGCATTCGGGAAACAGGCATAACCTTGAAGTGGATTTTTTTGGCGGCGAGCCTCTTATGAACTGGGATGTGGTAAAGGATCTGGTTGCATACGGCCGCAGCATCGAGAAGGAACATAACAAGCGTTTCCGTTTCACTCTTACCACAAACGGAACCCTTCTTAATGACGACATACTTGAATTTGCAAATAAGGAAATGAGCAATCTGGTGCTCTCCATCGACGGACGTAAGGAAGTGCATGACAATATGCGTCCGTTCAGGGATGGCAGGAGCAGCTATGATGAGATACTTCCTAAATATAAAAAAGCTGCTGAGTCAAGAGATCAGATGAATTATTATGTACGCGGAACCTATACGCATTTTAATACTGATTTCGCGGCAGATGTTCTTCATCTGGCAGATGAAGGCTTTGAACAGATATCTGTAGAGCCGGTCGTTGCACAGCCGGAAGAGCCTTATGCTCTTACAGAGGAGGATATTCCCGTGCTGCTTGAACAGTATGATATCCTCGCGGATGAAATGCTTAAGAGAAGAAAAGAGGGAAGAGGCTTCAATTTCTTCCATTTCATGATAGATCTTGAAGGCGGCCCCTGTGTTTACAAGAGGCTTTCGGGCTGCGGTGCGGGATGCGAATATGTATCCGTGACACCCTGGGGTGATATATATCCCTGCCATCAGTTTGTCGGCCAGGAGGATTACAAACTCGGTTCGATCTATGACGGCATACAGAAGAAGGATCTTCAGAAGAAATTCCATGACTGCAATGTTTATTCAAAGCCCGATTGCAGCAATTGCTTTGCAAGATACTACTGCAGCGGCGGATGCATGGCAAATTCACAGCACTTTACCGGTGATATCTACGGGGCATACAAAGTGGGCTGCGAATTGCAGCGCAAGAGGATAGAATGTGCGATAATGCTTAAGGTTGCACAGGCGGAAAGCTAGTCAGCAGCTGAATGATAAATTATGTTGACTTTTTAGCTTCAAATATTTAGTATTATACGGTGGCGTGCCCGGAGCACGTATAAAAAGCAATACATCAAGGGAGAAACAGGAAATGAAAAAATCGAGCGGGATCATTGTATTAATCGTGATGATCGCTGCGCTTTTAGGCGCGGGATATCTTGTGCTGTACGGTATAGGGGGGGATTCCTATCTTGCGGCAAAGAACACAAAGCTTGGCCTCGATCTGGCCGGCGGTGTGAGCATCACATATGAAGTTGTCGGAGATGCGGCTCCGTCAAAGGCCGATCTGGATGATACGGTCTTCAAACTCAGAAAGCGTGTTGACCAGTATTCAACAGAGTCAAATGTATATCCTGAGGGCGACAGACGAATCAGCATAGAAATCCCCGGTGTTACTGATGCAAATGCGATCCTTTCCGATCTTGGAAGTCCCGGATCCCTCTATTTTATAAACCCCATCTGCTCAGCTGATGGAAGCTACAACTATAATGAGAAGAATACCACTACAGGTGGTTATCCGGTATACAGAGAAGATGGCACCTACTTTGTTGAAGTAGGCGGTATCGATTATCTCTATGATGAAGAAACCGGAGATATGGTCACAAGAGCTGACGGAAGCATGGAAAGATATACGAGACAGAATGAGTCTCATGTCCAGAGAGTATATGATCTCACAAGACCTATCGAAGAGATCGTAGCTAACGGTGATGCAGTTCTTACAGGTACCGATGTTGCTACATCTGAAGCACAGAGCTACACTGATGATTTCAACCAGACTCAGAATGTTGTAAGTCTTACTTTCAATGATAATGGCGCAAAGGCTTTCGCTGATGCAACCGGTGAGGCTGCCGGCAAGAACGGTATCCCCGGAACTATCGGTATCTACTATGACGGCGAGATGCTTTCTGTTCCTCATGTTAATGAAAAGATCGCAGGCGGCAGTGCCCAGATCACAGGAATGGCTGACGCTGAAGAAGCTAAGAACCTTGCACAGAATATCCGTATCGGCGGACTTAAGCTCGAGCTTAACGAACTGCGTTCAAATGTAGTAGGCGCACAGCTTGGTACAGATGCAGTACGTACCAGTCTTCTTGCAGGCATAATCGGTCTTGTACTCATCATTATCTTCATGATGGTTGTTTACAAGATGCCCGGTCTTGCAAGTTCGATCGGTCTGTGCCTGTATTCATTCCTTGTGATACTGCTCATAAACCTTTTTGAACTTACACTTACACTTCCCGGTATTGCAGGTATTATCCTTTCAGTAGGTATGGCAGTCGATGCCAACGTTATCATATTCGCACGAATCAAAGAAGAACTTAAGGCAGGCTCATCTGTAAGAGGAGCTATTGATGCAGGTTTCTCAAAAGCTCTCTCAGCCATCATCGATGGCAATGTCACAACACTTATTGCTGCCGTAGTGCTTATCGCAATGGGCAGCGGTACCATCAAGGGCTTTGGTTACACACTTGCTCTTGGTATCGTGCTTTCAATGTTCACTGCACTCTTTATCACAAAGGCTCTCATAAATGCTTTCTATGCACTTGGTGTTCAGGATGCAAAGTCTTATGGTGTTAAAGAAGAAGATAAGACAAAAGAGGAAAAGATCATTCCTTTCCTTTCAAAGAAAGGCTTATTCTTCGGCATATCACTTGCATTGATAGCTGCAGGTCTTATAGCAATGGTTGTATTTAAGACTTCAACAGGCGATGCCCTCAATTACTCACTTGAGTTCAAGGGCGGTACTGCAACCACTATTGCTTTCGGCGATTCAATTTCACAGGAAGTCATTGATAACCAGATAGTTCCTAAGCTGGAGGAGATCACAGGCGATGCCAATGTTTCCTACCAGATCTCAAATGACACAAATGAGGTTGTTTTCAAGTCAAGAGTACTTGATGTTGATGAAAGACAGGAATTCATAGATTACATGGAAACAGAGCAGGGTGTTCAGGAGAATCAGATCACTGCAGAGACCATCGGTTCAACTATCTCCGGTGAGATGAAGAAAGAATCACTTAAAGCTCTGATCGTGGCTGCGATCTGCATGCTCATATATATCGCTTTCAGATTCAGCGATATCAGATTCGGTATCAGTTCGGTTGCCGCTCTTATGCATGACGTGCTTGTAACACTTACCTTCTATGCGATCGTAAGACTTTCGGTAAGTTCAACATTCATTGCCTGCATGCTTACGATAGTCGGTTATTCGATCAACGCGACCATCGTTATATTTGACCGAATAAGAGAGAATCTGAAGCTTATGAAGCGTAAGGATACACTTGAAGATACAGTCAACAAGTCGATCAGCCAGACGCTTTCAAGATCCATATTCACATCACTTACTACAGTAGTCATGGTAGTAGTACTTTACATACTCGGTGTTTCATCCATCAGGGAATTCGCACTTCCTCTGATCTTAGGTATCGTATGCGGTACTTATTCTTCAGTATGTGTGACAGGTGCACTTTGGTATGTACTCCGCATGAAGTTCCAACCTTCACCGGATGATGATGAAGATTGATGGCCAGATAAACAGATTTTAGCCCGGAGGATATCATGAGCGATAAAGAAAAGAAAGAGCTCGAGGAGAGCGAAGAGATAAAAGAAGCAGTTGAAGATACAAAAATGAGCAAGTCCAAAAAGAAGAGAATTGCCGCTGAAAACGCCAGACGCGCGCAGAGAGCTAAGAAGGCAATGATCACAGTATGGGCAGTGCTTATCCCTGTAGCGATAGTTGCAGCGATAGTGATCTCTGCAATGATGAAGTATGACTCTATACTTGATTATTCAAGATACCTTACAGATGAAGGTTTTATTAAGGGACTTGGTGATGGGGATGCTTCAATTGATTACAAGTCTCTGACACTTGCAAAGGCTGATCTTCTTCCTGATGATGCAACAGTTCAGAAGGACATTGACGATTTCCTTGAGAGAAACGAATCACTTTCAGAGGATCCTGCAAGAACAGCTGACGCAGATGACAAGGTTAAGCTCAGATATTCATCTGTAATGGATGGTGCTGATTATGACGCTTCCGCTGAGGAAGGCGAGGATATGAAGCTCGGTGATGAAACGATAAGTGCTGATTTCGATGCAGCGCTTGTGGGACATGCTGCTGGAGACAGCTACACCGTTGATATCACATTCCCTGCAGATGATGTTGATGCAGACAGAGCAGGCAAGACTGCTACGTATACTGTAAGTGTTGACGGCATATATGATATCCCTGAGCTTACAGATGAGCTCGTTTCTGCAAACAGTGCCGGATATGCAACTGTTGAGGAATACAAACAGTCGATCATAGACAAGTACTATGAGGCAAATTTAAGAGAGGCAGTTAACAAGGCTGTATCAGATAACGTTGCTATAAAGAACTTCCCCACAAAGTATTCAAGAAATCTGGAGAAGGTTCTCGACAGCCAGTATCAGGATCAGATGGAGCAGTATGCTCAGTACTTCGGTCAGTCATTCTATACAGAGCCTTACCAGCTGCTTGGACTTTCAAGCGCGGATGAATATGCATCTCATCTTACAGAAGAGGCTGAAGAACAGACCAAGATGTCTGTTGCAGCACAGTGCATCTTCAAGGGCGAGGGAATGACGGTTTCAGAAGAAGCTGTCACAGAGTTCTATACTGAGCAGGGCTATGGTTCTGCTGATCTTGAAGCCTTTATTGACAGATACGGAAAGGGCTATGTATATCAGAACTATGTTGTCAATAAGGCAATGGATTACATGTACGAAAATGTAAATGTAACAGAATGATTCGGATCTAACGGGGGATAATGCCGGATGCCAGCATGGTATCTCATAAGAAAGAGCGGGAATTTCACAGAGACAGGAGCTAAACACCATATCCCTGCGGCCGCAGCCAGACTTATGAGAAACCGTGGGATAGAGGATAACGGTATAGAAGCTTTCCTTCACGGAGGAAGCGAGCTTCTCCATGATCCGGGACTCATGAAAGATATGGACAGGGCCTGCAATATTGTTGCAGAGGCTGTCAGAGAAGGAAAGAAGATACGTGTCATAGGAGATTATGATATCGACGGTGTCACGTCCACGGCTATCCTTCTGAAAGGACTGCAGAGAGTAGGTGCGGATGCAGATTATTGCATACCTCACCGTATACATGACGGATACGGAATGAATGAAGAGATGATCCGTATCGCTGCTGCAGATAAAGTTGATCTTATACTTACATGTGATAATGGTATTTCAGCCGCAGGACCTGCGGCCTTAGCTGCAAAGTACGGCATCACCCTGGTGGTCACAGACCACCATGAGGTGCCTTATGAAGAACAGGCAGACGGGAGCAGATCTTATATACTCCCTGAGGCGGCAGCGATAGTCGATCCTAAACAGGAAGACTGTGATTATCCTTTCTCCGAGATCTGCGGAGGAATGATAGCTTATAAATTCATTTCATATCTCTACGATCACAGATTACCGGGCAATCAGTATACAGCTGTTTATGAGGATACTTCTTTTAGGAGAAGTCTTTTTCAGCTTGCCGCAATGGCTACAGTAGGTGATATAATGCCTCTTAGGGATGAGAATCGTGCTGCGGTCCGCGAAGGACTGAAGCTTATGGCCAGCGAACCTGCTCCCGGTATAAAGGAGCTGATAGCCGTGAACGGTCTTTTGGGAGGGAGCATAAGTGCATTCCATCTTGGCTTTGTTCTGGGACCGTGCATAAATGCTACGGGGCGTCTGGACAGTGCGGACAGGGCACTTTCACTTTTTACCGCGCGTGACAGTGATGAAGCCATGAGGATAGCCGGTGAACTGAAGGAGATCAATGAATCCAGGAAGTCCATGACGGACATGGCTCTTAAGATGGCAGAAGATGAGCTTTCTTCGCCGAAGTATTCGAAAGATACCGTTTTGGTAGTGTATCTTCCGGAATGTCATGAGAGCATAGCCGGCATAGTCGCCGGAAGGATAAAGGAAAAGTATGGAAAGCCGGCATTTGTGGTGACCAATGCGGAGGATGGGCTTAAGGGTTCAGGCAGATCTATAGAAGCCTATGATATGTATGCCGAGATGGTAAGGATATCTGATATATTTACCAAGTTCGGAGGCCATGCACAGGCGGCAGGATTTTCGCTTATGAAGGAAAATCTTGAAGAGATGCGAAGGCGTCTTAATGAGAACAGCACACTGACCGAGGAGGATCTTAGGGGTAAGCTGATGATAGACATGGAGCTTCCTCTTTCCTACGTGAACAGTGACCTGCTTGATGCGATAGAGATAATGGAGCCATTCGGAAATGGCAATCCCAAGCCCCTGTTTGCGGCAAGGGGACTTGAAGTGAAGGATGTAAGGGTATTCGGAGCAAAGAAAAATGCTGCATCGGTTAAGGTCATGCAGGATGGCAGACGATATGAGCTGACTGTATTCAGACAGACTGACAGGCTGCTTGAGCGTATAAAGACAAACCCTGTCATATCAGCTGCTTACAGTGCTTCGTGGAATGTGTTCAGAGGAGAAAAAAAGATACAGATAATAATCGAGGATTTTGCATAAGTATGGGAAAAAATAAGAACAGACAAAACAGGAAGAGAGAAGAGATATCAGAAGAAAGCGTTATAAGGATGGGCAAACCGGTCAATCTCATTCTGGGACTTGCGGTGATCTTATATGCAGCAGCTAATACCAATCTTATGCCTTCTGCAGTGAATGGTGTACTGTATTTTTCAGCATTACCGCTGATGTTTTCGGCTTTAGGCGGAAAGGCTGAAGAAGGGGGACTGGCAGAAGCAGATGAAAAGTCGCTGATAATCAGACTTTGCCGTATCTTCATTGTTCCGTATTTTTGGTTTTCACTTATCAAGCTTGTAACTAATGCTGCTATGATGCTCACACCCAATGGATGGTCGTTCGATGATATGTGCAGTGCTGTAATTGAGACCGTGACTTTTTATGGTGGAAGCGAGCTCTGGTTCTTGACTGCAGCCTTTGTTGCGTTTGTCATATATTCAGTACTTAGAAACAAGATAAATGTGTCAGGGCTCCTGCCGATCACATTATTTACCGCTGCCGCTGTGGCAGCTACCATACAGTTTGCAAATCTCCGACTCAGCAATATAGTCTGGGACAGTGAGAATACACTTGTGGGAGCAGGTACAAGGGTCGCTATGGTATTTTTAAGATCCGTGTTTGCCATGTATTTCATAAGTCTTGGAGCATTTTTCTCTACATATCTCAAAAAGGTAAAGTACAGGAAGATAAAGCTTTCCATTCCCGGATTCTTATTGGTCGGAGTGTCAGTCGCATTAGGCTTGATCACACAAAAAAATATTTCATGGGCAACTTTGAATGCGGAAGGTATGCTTCCCGGAATGCTGTTTTCGTCGCTTGTTGTCTGCGGTGTATGGTGTCTGGCTGTCTGGATCGAGAATATATCAGTTATTAATTTCATCGGAAGGAACGCTTTCGTGGTCTTTCTTACGCTGAATATATTCGGCAGCATCGCGCTTGCCCGCAAGGTCGGTAATGAGCTCTTTAACCTTACCGAAAATAATTTTGTGCAGCGTTCCACGGTGGCGGTCGTCCTTTTGGCGGCATGCCTCGCATGGATATATGTGTTCAAGATTCCGTGGTTTGATTTTATAAAAGGAATAGGCGATGAAGCGGATGCCTTCAAGATGGCCAAGAGAGAAAACGAAAAGATAGAAACCGAAAAGAAAGAAAACGGTAAAAAAGAAACAAAAAAGAAAGAGAAAGAAAAGAAAGAAGTAGAAAAGAAAGAAACAAAAGAGGGAGAAGAGTAAACAATTAACAGATTAGTATATACTCGTTTATAATGTTTTATAAAAAATACACAGATGTTCATACTTTGGACAAAATTATAGTTTATATTGTACTCAGGATAGCTAATCCGTTACTATCTCCCCCCTCATATAGAAGACTGCTGCATACTTTCCGCGGCAGTCTTCTTTATTGTTATGGCAGGGGGCTTTCATCACCCATGCCCGATTTATTCTGCAGGAAATCCGCACTGAAATATGGTAAAATATCAGTCGGCGGTATGCCCTCAGAGGAGAATACTATGAAACTCAGTGAGATTCTGGAAGAGGTTAATAAGGAGCAGGTGATCGGGAATGCAGATCCCGACATAACAGCGCTTGTGTATGATTCAAGGAAACTTGAGCAGGGCTGTCTGTTTGTATGTGTTAAGGGAGTAAAGTTTGACGGTCATTCGGCCATTCCTGAGGCGCTTGAGAAAAAGGCTGCTGCGATCATCTGTGAGGAAGTACCGGAAGAAAAGGGTGAAGCCGTTTTCATTAAGGTGAAGGATTCAAGACGTGCATTAGGCTTTGCTGCGGCCGCTTGGTTCGGGCATCCTGCAAAGAAGCTTAAGACTGTCGGTATCACAGGCACCAAGGGTAAGACAACATCGTCCTATATGGTCAAGGACATACTGGAAAATGCCGGAATAAAGACAGGACTTATAGGCACGATAGAGATAGATACGGGAAGCAGGCTCATACCTGCACTCAATACTACACCGGAGTCATATCTGGTGCAGGAGTATTTTGCTGAGATGGTTGAGAACGGCTGTCAGGCCGCTGTTATGGAAGTGTCATCTCAGGGACTTATGCTTTCAAGAGTAGCCGGCTTTGAATTTGATTACGGCATTTTCACAAATTTAAGTCCGGATCATATCGGAAAGAATGAGCATAAGGATTTTGATGATTACATGCACTGCAAGAAGCTTTTGTTCAAACAGTGCAGGACAGGCATATTCAACCTGGATGATCCGTATGCACCCGAGATGATGGAAGGTGCTCTCTGTGCGGTAGAGGGATTCTGTGTAAAGAATTACAGCGACCCCGGTATCAGTGAGCAGGCAGATACACATAAACTTACGGCATATCATATAAATCTTGTGAACAGCGACGGCATGCTCGGGGTAAGTTTCAGGACCTGCGGTATGATGGAGCTGGATGCTGAAGTATGTCTTCCGGGAATGTTCTCAGTCTATAACGCGCTCACAGCGATAACGATATGCAGCAATTTCGGCGTTAAAAAGGATGATGTCCTGAAGGCCTTGAAAAATGTGAAGGTAAAGGGTCGTATAGAACGGCTTCCTGTTTCTAAAGATTATACACTTATGATCGACTATGCTCATAATGCCATGGCGCTTGAATCACTCTTAAAGACTCTCAGGGAATATGAGCCCGGACGCATAGTCACGCTCTTTGGCTGTGGCGGAAACCGTTCAAAGGAACGCCGTTTTGAGATGGGAGAGGTTTCAGGAAGACTTTCCGACATGACCATAATCACAAGTGACAATCCACGTGACGAGGATCCTATGGATATCATTAAGGATATAGAGGTCGGTATGAAGAAGACCGGTGGAGAGTATGTCACGATACCGGACAGGAAGGATGCTATCGCCTATGCCATCGACAACGCAAGGAAGGATGATGTCATTGTGCTTGCAGGTAAAGGCCATGAAGATTATCAGGTTATAAAGGGTGTTAAGCACCACATGGATGAGCGTGAGCTCGTGAGGGATATCTGCGCAGAGCGCGGGATGAAGGTGAGTTTCTGAAAATGCCTTTATATGCTGATGTGATAATAGACATATCAACGGAGAAGCTGGACCGCCCTTTTTCATACAGGGTTCCGGAAGAACTTAAGGAAAGCGTTCATGAAGGTGCTGAGGTAAAGGTTCCGTTCGGAGCGGGCAACAGGGAAAGAAAAGGCTATGTGGTAGGCTTTTCGGAAAAACCCGCAGTTGATGAGTCGAGGATAAAGGATATCCTCTCCGTGGATGAATCTTCCGTGAGCGCTGAAGCTAAGCTTCTTTCGCTTGCATCCTGGATGCACAGGCGCTACGGGTCCACCATGATAAACTCGCTCCAGACCGTTCTTCCCGTTAAGAAAAAGATCAAGGAAAAGAGTTTTAAGAACTATTGCAGGAATAAAGGTGAAGCAGAGATAAGGGCAGAGATAGCAAGTCTTAATCCTGTGAGATTTGCAGGCAGGATAAGGATGTTAAATGCCCTCCTCATAGCAGATGTGATACCGGGAGACATAGCGGTATCCAAATTCAGCTTAAGCCCTTCGGTTGCACAGACTCTTGAGAAGCAGGGCTTTATAAAGGTCGAGACCACAAGGCAGTACAGGAATCCTGTGGCTGCCGATTTTTCGTTAAGCAGCTTACGTTCCATAGATTTAACTGATGAGCAGAAGCTTGTCGTAAAAGGCGTAAAAGAGGAGCTTGGAAAAACTGACAGACGTCCGTGTCTGATACAGGGCGTTACGGGCAGCGGTAAGACCGAAGTCTACATGGAACTCATAAGGGATGTTGTTTCAAAGGGGAAGCAGGCTATAGTCCTTATCCCTGAGATAGCGCTCACCTTCCAGACTCTGATGCGGTTTTATGCCGTGTTTGGGGACAGGGTTTCGGTCATACATTCAAAGCTTTCTCCGGGCGAGAGATACGATCAGTATGAACGGGCGCTTAATGGAAATATAGATATAATGATAGGCCCGAGGTCTGCACTTTTTACTCCGTTTAAAAATACCGGTCTCATAGTTATAGATGAGGAGCACGAGACCAGTTATAAGAGTGAGAAGATGCCAAAGTACCATGCCAGGGAAGTGGCAGAGTATATAGCAGCACGTGAGGGCGCAGGGCTTGTGATGGGCAGCGCTACGCCTTCGGTCGAAAGCAGCTACAAGGCCAGACAGGGCATATATGCATATTTTAAGCTTGAAAACAGGTTTGGAGATGCAGTTCTCCCGACCGTGCATATCGTTGATATGCGTAAGGAATTAAAAAGCGGGAATAAGAGCTTTCTTTCAAGAGAACTTTCAAATGCCATAAGCGAACGGCTTATCAAAGGCGAGCAGACCATGCTTTTTATAAACAGGCGTGGAGTGGCCGGGTTTATATCCTGCAGATCCTGCGGTTATGTCATGAAGTGCCCGCATTGCGATGTGTCGATGACCGAGCATGCAGACGGAAGAGTTGTTTGTCATTACTGCGGACATACGATAAGAAAGCCGGAAATCTGTCCGGAATGCGGTTCAAGATATATATCAGGCTTCAAGGCGGGAACAGAAGCGGTTGAAGCAGGCCTTAAAAAGATGTACCCTTCTGCAAGGGTGATCCGTATGGATGCCGATACGACTAAGGAAAAGGACGGACATGAAAAACTCCTTTCGCTCTTTGCTGACGAAAAGGCCGATATAATGGTCGGAACGCAGATGATCGTAAAGGGACACGACTTTCCGAATGTGACATTAGTCGGTGCGATAGCAGCAGATATCTCACTTTTTTCAAGTGATTATCATTCTCCGGAGAGGACCTTTGACCTGCTTACGCAGGCGGCAGGTCGCGCCGGACGAGGGGACAGGGCAGGAGAAGTTTTTATACAGACTTATGATCCCGAGCATTATGCGCTGAAGGCAGCAGCCGATCAGGATTATGAAAGATTCTATAAAGAAGAGATAATCTACAGGAAACTCGGAGATTATCCGCCTCTCATGCATGTGCTGCTGCTTGAGTTCTATTCAAAGGATAAGCAGGCCGGAGAGCTGCGTGCGGGACTGATGGCAGAGCGCGCAAAAGGAAGAGAGGGCATAGCGGTACTTGGACCGGCACCTGCGGCTATCAGCAGGATAAGAGATATATATCGCACAGGATTGTATTTTAAGTCTGCGGATATTGATAAACTTACGGAAATAAAAGATCAGGCTGAGGCACTTCAGGCACAGTTTATGGAAGCTCATTCCGGGCCGGACGTGACTCTTCAGTTTGACTTTGATCCTGTAGAAAACTTTTAATCTGATTTAATTTAAGGAGGACGGATATGGCAATCAGAAAGATCAGGGAAATCGGTGATGAGGTTCTTAACAAGGAGTGCAGAAGTGTTGAGAAAATGACGCCTCATATATCCGAACTTATAGATGATATGTTTGAGACTATGTATGAAACTAACGGAGTGGGACTTGCGGCTCCGCAGGTGGGCGTGCTCAAGCGCATCGTTGTCATAGACGTAACAGGAGAGGATCCGTTGTGCCTGATAAATCCCAGGATAGTTGAGACATCCGGGGAACAGTCCGGCTATGAAGGCTGCCTTTCGGTTCCGGGCAAAACAGGTATAGTTACGCGTCCTTCGTATGTAAAGTGTGTTGCGCTTGACAGAGACATGAAGCCTACGGAGGTGGAAGGAACCGAGCTGCTTGCGCGCTGCATCTGCCATGAGTTAGACCACCTCGACGGAAAGCTTTATGTGGATCTGGTGGAAGGCGACCTTATGGATACCGCTTCTCCCGATGAGGATGAGGAGTAATTGGTTTTACATACAGCGATCGCGGTGCAGTATGGAGGAAGGATAAGATGAAGATAGTATATATGGGAACACCGGACTTTGCGGTAGGCCCTCTTGAGAGCATTATAAAAGCAGGGCATGAGGTGCTTGCGGTTGTGACTCAGCCTGACAGACCAAAGGGCAGAAAGGGCGAACCTGCGCCTTCTCCGGTTAAGGAGTGCGCACTGAAATACGGTCTTCCCGTGCTGCAGCCCGAGAAGATAAAAAGACCGGAGGAAATAGAAAAGCTTAAAGAATATCCGGCTGATATATTCGTTGTGGCTGCTTTTGGCCAGATCCTTTCGGAGGAGATACTTACCATGCCTAAGTTTGGATGTGTGAACATACACGCATCGCTCCTGCCAAAGCTCAGGGGTGCGGCACCGATACAGCGTGCGATCCTAGACGGTGAGGAAAAGACCGGCATTACGATCATGCAGATGGATAAAGGCCTTGATACGGGCGATATCCTTATGCAGGAGGAACTTAAAATAGCTGATGATGAAACTGCAGAGACTCTGTTTGACAGGCTCTGTGTTCTGGGTTCGGATATGATAGTAAAGGCTCTTCCGATGATAGAGAAAGCTGAACTTAAACCTGTGAAGCAGGATGATGCACTCAGCACATATGCTCATATGTTTTCGAAAGAAGACGGGCGTGTGGATTTCTCAAAGGATGCCGCATTTGTAGAACGACAGATAAGAGCCTGCAGCCCGTGGCCCGGAGCATTCTCTTTTTCCGGAGGAAAGAAGTATATATTCTGTAAGGCCCTTGTTTCCGATAATGCGATGCAGGGAAAGAAGCCGGGTGAATGTGTTTCTGATGGAAAGAGCCTTGTGGTGAAATGTGCCGACAGAGGACTTGTGATCACAAGGATAAAGCCCGAAGGAAAGAAAGAGATGGATACTTCGGATTTCCTCAGAGGATTCAGGAACGCGGATGGCATGATGTTTGAAGGTCAGGCATGAAAGAAGTAAAGAAAAACAAAAGCAGAGAGATCGCATTTGAAACTCTGATGAGCATAGAAAAAGGAGAGGATGGCGGAAGGGCCGATCTTCTTCTTAAGGGAGTACTGGAGAAGCATTCATATATGGATAGACGTGACAGGGCTTTTATCAAAAGGCTGGTCACGGAATGTATAAAAAGAAGGATATACCTTGATCACTGCATAGACTGTTTCTCGAAGACTCCGGCTAAAAAGTGCAGACCGGCGATACGTGTGATATTCCGCATGGGTATATGCCAGCTTTATTTTTTTGACGGAGTGCCTGCCAGAGCTGCGGTGAACGAGTCTGTGGAGCTTGCGGTCAAAAAAGGCTTCACCTCCTTAAAAGGTTATGTGAATGCTGTTCTCAGGACAGCAGAACGCAGCAGGAATGAAATAGAAACAAAGCTTCCGGATAAGAAGAAGTCTTTGGAAAAATTTTTAAGTATAAAATATTCTGTTCCGGAATGGATAGTGAAAGAGTTCCTGATCTCATTTGGTGAAGAGCGTACAGAGAATACTTTAGCGGCTTCTTTAAAAGAGCGCGGAGTAAATGTGAGATACCGCGCAGAGGATGAGGCCGCATGGCTTGATACGCTTAAAGAAAGTGGGATCACAGTTTTAAAGAATCCGCTTATCGAGCATGTATATGAGCTTTCCGGAACGTCCGGAATGGAGGAACTTCCCGGGTTCAACGAAGGCAAAGCTGCCGTTCAGGATATGAGCTCAATGCTTGCCGTAAAGGCAGCAGGCATAAAGTCGGGTGATACGGTAATAGACTTATGCGCGGCTCCAGGCGGAAAGTGCTGTTTTGCAGCTGAACTTGCAGGGAGTGAAGGCAGGGTATATGCCTTTGATATTTCCGAAAAAAAGACTGAATTGATAGATGAAAATTACGAAAGGCTGGGCCTTTCCAATATAGAGACAGCGGTGGGTGATGCAACTGTCTTTAATGAAGAGCTTGCAGGGAAAGCTGATGTGGTAATATGTGATCTTCCGTGCTCAGGGCTAGGTGTAATGGGAAGGAAAGCCGATCTGAAATACAGAGTTACGTCTGCGGATGTTGACTCACTCGCAGAACTGCAGTTTAAGATACTTAAGAATGCGACATCGTATGTTAAGGCCGGAGGTACGCTCGTGTTTTCGACCTGTACGGTTAGCCGCAGGGAAAATGAGGAAAATGTCAGACGTGTGCTCGAAGATCACGATAGCTTCGGACTTAAGGCCGCAGATATAAAGGACAGACTTCCGGCGGCTCTTGCCGGAATGTGTGAAGGCAATCATGTTCAGCTCCTTACAGGAGAGCCGGCGAATATGCCATTAATGGATGGATTTTTTATTTCGGTATTTACAAAAGAATGAAGGATATAAAAGAACTTACATTTGAAGAATTGAAGACAGAGCTTGCGGAAATGGATGAAAAACCATTCAGGGCCGGGCAGATCTTTTCGTGGCTTCACAAGAGGTTCGTCACAGATTTTGATCAAATGACAGATCTTTCGATAGGACTCAGGAAAAAGCTTTCGGAGAACTATTCGCTCACGGTCCACGAATTGGAAGAAGTGCAGGTCTCAAAGGCTGACGGTACAAGGAAGTATCTCTTTAAATTAAGTGACGGAGAATTCGTTGAGGCCGTAAGGATGATATACCATCATGGAGTCAGCCTGTGCATTTCATCACAGGTTGGCTGCAGGCAGGGCTGCAGGTTCTGCGCCTCCACCTTAGGCGGATTGGTAAGAAACCTGACAGCGGCAGAGATGCTTGAGCAGGTTTATTCTGTCATACGCGAGAGCGGAGAGAGAGTCGACAGCATAGTTATGATGGGGATAGGCGAACCTATGGATAATTATGACGAGGCAGTCAGGTTTGTAAGACTCATCACGGATGAGCGGGGATACGATCTGAGCGGCAGGAACATTACCATATCTTCCTGTGGTCTCGTGCCCGGGATAAGGAAGCTTGCCGAAGAGGGACTTAAGGTCACTCTTGCACTTTCACTTCATGCTGTAAGCGATGAGAAGAGAAAGAAGATCATGCCGGTGGCTGAACGTTTCACTATAGAGGAACTGATGGATGCCGTGGATCTTTATTTTGAGAAGACGGGTAGACGCGTGAGCTTTGAGTACGCACTTATCGCCGGGGTGAACGATACCGATGAGGATATTGCAGGTCTTGTCAGACTGGCAGGCAGCAGGGGCTGTCATGTAAATCTCATACCGGTCAATCCGGTTACCGAAAGAGGAATGAAAGAACCTGACCGAACGGTTGTTCTTAACTTTAAAAATAAACTTGAAAAAAAGGGAATAAATGCTACTATTAGAAGGGAAATGGGCAGGGATATTGACGGCGCATGCGGACAGCTGCGACGTAAACATAGAGAATTGCCGTAAAATCACGGCTGTGCTCACGCCCATTCAAGGAGAAGTCTGAATTTATGAAAGTGACTTCGTGTTCCGTAACAGACGTCGGAAGACAGCGCAGACAAAATGAGGATTATGTTTTCACATCGGAAGTACCTTTAGGACCGCTCCCGAATTTTTTTATGGTCGCAGATGGAATGGGCGGACATAAAGCCGGAGAGTATGCTTCCAAATCTGCGGTGGAAACTATGGTTGCTTCTGTCAATCTTTCCAAACAGAAGGCTCCCATAAAGGTTATCACGGAGGCGGTGAAAGCCGCTAATAAAAAGGTAAGGGAGAAGTCCCTTTCCGATGAGAGTTTTGCGGGCATGGGTACAACACTTGTTGCCTGCACATATGACGGTGAGACGCTTACTGTCGCAAATATAGGCGACAGCAGGCTTTATGTGTCTGATGGAAAGGGGATCCGTCAGATAACAGTCGATCATTCTTTGGTTGAAGAGATGATAAGGATGGGTGAGATCGAGCGCAGGGATGCCAGATTTCATCCTGATAAAAATATAATCACGAGAGCTGTCGGGGTAATGGACAGCATCGATGCGGATTTCTTTGAAGTGGAGGATATGCATCCGGGGGATATCGTGCTCCTTTGTTCTGATGGCCTTTCAAACATGCTTGCCGATGAGGAAATGGCCGGGATACTGAACGGGGACGGGACGCTTGAGGAGAAAGCGTCCAGACTTGTGGCGGCAGCAAATATGAACGGCGGAAGGGACAACATAGCCGTAGTGCTGATCCGCGTGGATGATGAGAGGTAAGTAATGGTAAAGATAGGAATGATGGTTGCCGACAGGTACGAGGTTCTTGATAAAGTCGGCGCCGGCGGCATGAGCGATGTTTATCGTGCTAAAGATCACAAACTGAATCGCTTTGTTGCTATTAAAGTACTTAAGCAGGAGTTTTCAGAGAATACCGAATTCCGTTCAAAGTTCCGCATGGAGGCTCAGGCGGCTGCCGGGCTTATGCATCCCAATATCGTAAATGTTTACGATGTAGGTGAGGAGAGCGGTTTTAGTTATATCGTGATGGAGCTTGTAGAAGGCATCACGCTTAAGAAGTATATCGAAAAGAAGGCAAGGCTTTCCGTAAAGGAAGCTGTCAGCATTGCTATTCAGGTTGCGAGGGGCATTGAAGCCGCCCACAACAATCATATCATTCACAGGGATATCAAACCTCAGAACATCATCATAAGCAAAGAAGGTAAGGTTAAGGTTACCGATTTCGGTATAGCCAAGGCTGCTACCAGCAATACTATCACCTCAAATGTAATGGGAAGTGTGCATTATACTTCTCCCGAGCAGGTAAGAGGTGGTTTTTCCGATGAGAAGAGCGATATTTATTCACTCGGTATCACACTTTTTGAAATGCTTACCGGCAGGGTTCCTTTTAATGGTGAGACCACAGTTGCTGTAGCTATACAGCATATTCAGGAGCCTATGCCTTCACCCAGGGATTTTGTTCCCGAAGTGCCTGTTTCAGTTGAACAGATAGTTCTCAAATGTACGGAGAAGAGTCCGGACCTTCGTTATCAGTCAGCACCTGAGCTGATAGAAGATCTGAAAAGGTCTCTTATCAGTCCTGATGAAGATTTTGTAAAGAGAAACAACAAGGAACTTGCAGGCGCTACAAGGGATTTCACAGACGAAGATATCAAGAGGATAAAGAAGCAGGCCCGTTTCAAGAACGAGCTTGATCCTGTTGAAGAAACAAATGCTAATGACGGATATCCTGAAGAGTATCCCGAAGATAAGTATAATGGCGAGCAGTACGAGACAGATCCTTATCCGCCTGAAACTTATCGTGAGCCTGAGAAGACTAACCGTCCTTCCAAGAATAAAGAGAACAGAAAGTCGTCTTCGGCTAATCACAAGAAGAAGCCCGCAAAGAAGTCTTCAAAGAAAAAGGGCTCATCATCAAAAGCAAATTCCGGACTTGAGATGCTCACAACTGTCATAGTTGTAGCAGCAGCGATAATAGTCGGTATAATTTTTATCTACATAGTCGGTAATGCCACAGGGCTTTTCAGTCTTGGAAAGGCCAAGGAACCTGATGTTATTCAGTCTGCAGAGCAGGTTCAGGTTCCCGAAGTTAAGGGCTTAACCGAGGTGGCAGCACTTGAAGCGCTTAATACGGCGGGATTTAAGCCTTCTGTTGAATATCAGGTGTCGACTGAAGTTTCACAGGGTGAGGTGATAGATATCTCACTTGCCGAGGGAAGTATGGCCGGCAAGGGGACGCCTGTCACCGTTTTCGTTTCCTCAGGTTCTGAGGGTGTATATGTTCCCAATGTCATTGGCAAGACACAGGCTGAAGCAACAGTTATGCTTGAAAATGAGGGAATTAATGTAAAGGTTGAGAAGACTAATTCTACCAAGATCGCAAGAGGAACGGTCATTTCACAGTATCCTAAGGAGGACAGCCGTGTAAGCCGCGGAACGGAAGTGACGATCACCGTATCTCTCGGAGAAGAGATGCAGGATGTTGATATGCCTGATATCAGAGGAAAGTCTGAGGATGAGGCTATAGCTCTTCTTGTTGAGAACGGACTTGAATATGAAGCAGATACCGAGCAGGAGTACAGTGAGCTCTATGCTGCCGGTCAGGTATGCTATCAGAACTATTCACCCGGAGTTACCGTAAGTTCGGGAACCGAGGTAAAGTACCGTCTGAGTAAGGGACCCGAGCCCGGAATATATAATTGCAGCTATACCGTTCAGGCTCCGCCTGATTACATTCCGGGGTCTGAAGCAAATATCGTACTCTATAACATGGAGGACCTTTCTTCACCTTTATGGCAGGTGAAGACAAATGCTTTCCCTCAGCCGATCACGCTCAGCGGGCTTGACAGTGTTTCTTACGGAACGCTTATCATCAATTACCCTGTGAGCACGGTTCAGTCTGTGACAGACGGTGCGGGAAATGTTACACAGCAGACAGTGACAGAGATGAAATCATCAGAACCTATCAAGGTTCCTTTTACAAAGATACAGTGATGACAGGAAGGATAATAAAAGGCGTAGGCGGCTTTTATTATGTGGATGTTGAAGATGCCGGCGTTTTTGAGTGTCATGCCAAAGGGCTTTTCAGAGAACAGGGAATAAAGCCTCTTGTGGGAGACAAGGTCTGCATTGAACAGGTAGCTGATGAGAACGATCTTATCGGCAGCATCACAGAGGTGCTTCCCCGAAAGAACAGTCTTATCAGACCTGAAGTTGCAAATGCGGACGGTGCAATGATAGTGTTTGCAATGCGCAATCCGGATGCTAACCTTAGGCTAACGGATGCGTTTATCATTCAGATGTCGATGCAGGAAATCCCTGTGACGCTCCTTTTCAACAAAAAAGATCTCGAGGATGAAGATGGCATCGCTGCCTTTCTTGATGCTTATGAAAACAGCGGGGCAAAATGTCTTGCGGTTTCGGCGCAGGATACAGGTGATACCTCGATGATCTATGACATGCTTTCTGAGGGAGTGACCATTCTTGCCGGACCAAGCGGAGTCGGTAAGTCCACGCTTCTCAATGCGCTCTGTCCCGATGCGGAGATGGAGACAGGTGAGATATCACGCAAATCCCGCAGGGGAAAGCATACCACAAGACATTCTGAACTTTTTAAAGTTAAAGGAAAGAAAGATACATATATAATGGATACTCCGGGCTTCACATCATTTTCAGTGCCCGATATGGATGCAGAGAGCCTGAAGGCATTTTACCCGGAATTCTATCCTTATGAAGGGAAGTGTAAGTTTGCTGCATGTTCGCATACTCACGAGCCGGGATGCGCGGTTAAGGATGCGGCAGCAGGGGGAAGTATTTCAGCAGTAAGATATGGGAATTACTGCGCTTTATATGAGGAACTCAAAAACAGAAAACGATACTAGTTTAATGGGGGACAAGGCATGAAATATCATCTTTCTTCGTCGATACTTGCGGCGGATTTCATGGAATTGGGGAAGGAAATAGGAGCTACTAAAAGAGGCGGTGCGGACAGGATCCATTTTGATGTGATGGACGGTGTGTTTGTGCCGTCTATTTCTTTTGGAATGACGATACTTGAATCGGTACGAAAGGGAACGGATCTTTTTCTGGATGTGCATCTGATGATAGTTGAGCCGGAAAGGTATATTGAGGAATTCGTAAAACTCGGTGCCGATTCGCTCACGGTTCATTACGAAGCAGCAAAGGATCCCATAGCTGTCCTTAAGAGCATAAGGAGCCTTGGCAAAAAAGCCGGTCTGGCGATCAGCCCGAAGACTCCGCCTGAAGCCATTAAGGAGTGCCTGCCGTATTGTGACGGTGTGATAGTTATGACGGTAGAGCCGGGATTTGGCGGACAGAAGATAATGCCAGATTGTCTTGCAAAGATAGCAGTACTCAGAGAGTATGAGAAAGAGACAGGCAGTGAACTTGATATTGCTGTTGACGGAGGAGTCAAGCTTAATAATGTATCAAATGTTCTTGATGCCGGTGCAAATGTGATAATAGCCGGTTCAGCTGTATTCGGTCAGGATACGGAAACTGATACGGTTAAATTTATGGAAATATTAAAAGAAAGAGAAGCAATGCAATGAAGAGAAAAAATTTATTTTGTTTGATGATACCTGCGGCTGCTGCAGGCGCAGTTTTTTTTGCGGGATGCGCAGATAAGACCGGAAGTGTGGAAGTACCTGCGGCTACGGAAAAGCCTGCAGTGACAGAAGATACCGAAGCAGGAAAGGAGCCGACCGAAGTGACTAGCAGTGTAGAAGAAGTGCAGGTTGTAAGGCCGCATCTTCTTGACAGTCTTTTTTCTGCCAAGGCTGAGAGGATAGTTCCTTCAGACAGTTCCATTACATTAAAGCCTGAAGCAGACCTTTCAAATGTTGAAAATACGGATCAGTTTTATCTGGATGATATACAGAAGAAGCTTCTTGTAACAAATGGTTTCTATGTTGGTATTAATGATCATACGGATGAATTTTTCGAAGTATATGAAGGTAACCGCTACAGCTATGTACCGAATTTTGTGTCGGTTGATTCAATGCTTCATACGTATCATCTTTATTTCATGCATCTTATGAAGACGACGGAAAAGGAAGAACTTTCCGTAAAGCTGCTCGAACTCAGTAATGAAATGCTGCAGATCTCCAATGAACAGTATGAAGCGCTCAAGGGCACTGCATGGGAGGATGCTGCAAGAAGGAATGTCGGTTTCTTTGCGGTTGCTGCAAAGCTTCTGGATGATTCCGCCAATGTTCCGGCAGAAGTTGAAGCAGCTGTTGATGAAGAGATCAAACTGATCAATGAGGCAGGCGGCATACAGGCTTCACCTCTTTTTGGAGGAGATCCCGGAGAGGATTACAGCCAGTACAAGCCCAGAGGATATTATGAAGGTGATGAACAGCTTGAAAAATATTTCCGTGCGATGATGTGGTACGGCAGGATCAATTTCACTTCATCCGACGAAGAGCTGCTTAAGTCATCCGTTCTTATATCGCTCGCACTCGAGAACGGACCTAAGGATAAGTGGGACAGGATTTACTCCGTAACATCTTTCTTTGCAGGTGAGAGCGACGATCTTTCCTATATCGATTATCTTCCGGCAGTAAAGAAGTCCTTTGCTGATACGACCGATCTGAAGGCTCTTTCGGAAGATACGGATGGACTCGAGAAATTTAAAACGGAAGTTGAAGGCATGAAAGGACCGATGATCAATTCGGTTCCCTCGTGGGATGACGGTGGAGCAACAGACAGGCTTGTAACCAATAAAGGTTTCCGCTTTATGGGGCAGCGCTTCTCTGTTGACGGAGCTATATTTACGCAACTCATCTACAGCAAAACGGGCAAGAATGCCGAAGGTGATGTGCGTATGCTTCCCGATGCACTTGATGTGGCTGCAGCCCTTGGTTCGGAAAAAGCTTATGAGCTGCTTGAAGAGCAGGGCAA
>JAEEGL011340196.1_pt1 | contig 69853 bp, 56 predicted proteins | sample 9134231 | NCBI WGS metagenome assembly JAEEGL01 (sample SAMN16246548, study PRJNA631951) | gut metagenome | biome: gut microbiome; feature: rumen; material: fiber-attached | host: Bos | place: Iran: Karaj | collected 2018-10
ATAGATTCTGAGTTGTTGAATATCAACTTCTTTGAAACTTCTACTACTATGGGTGAAATATAAGGAGATAGGAAATTGTCTACAAGTATTGATTATTTTGATTATATAAGAATTAGTATCGCATCTCCGGAAAGAGTACTTCAATGGTCACATGGTGAAGTTACAAAGCCGGAAACGATTAACTACAGAACTTTAAAACCTGAAAGAGACGGTTTATTCTGTGAAAGAATTTTTGGACCTACAAAGGACTGGGAATGCTATTGCGGTAAATATAAAAGAGTCCGTCATAAAGGTATTATCTGCGAACGCTGCGGTGTTGAAGTTACAGACAGTAAAGTCAGACGTCACAGAATGGGGCATATTAAGCTTGCTGCTCCTGTTTCTCACATATGGTTCTTAAAAGGTATTCCTTCTTATTTAGGATTACTTTTGGATATGACATTGAAGGATTTGGAACAGGTTATATATTTCAATAACTATGTTGTAATTGATCCTGCAGATTCTCCGTTCAAGAAGTTACAATTATTGAGCGAAGAAGAGTATGAAGACTTCATTATGGAAAATGAAGAATCTCAGCTTAAAGTCGGTATCGGTGCAGAAGCTATAAAGGAACTTTTGAGTGAGATTAACACAAAAGAATTGGCTGACAGTATTAGAGAAGAACTGGCAAGCGGTGTTACTTCCGTGCAAAAGAAAGGTAAATTAATTAAGAGATTGAGACTTTTGGATTCTCTTATTTCATCCGAAACAGAACCAACATGGATGGTTATGGATGTACTTCCTGTTACACCTCCTGATTTGAGACCAATGGTTCAATTGGATGGCGGAAGATTCGCAACTTCTGATTTGAACGATTTATACAGACGTGTAATTAACAGAAACAATCGTTTACAGAGACTTCTTGAAATGGGTGCTCCCGAAATTATCGTAAGAAACGAAAAGAGAATGCTTCAAGAAGCGGTAGACGCACTTATAGATAATGGCAGACGTGGAAGAACAGTTGTCGGACCGAATAACAGAGCCCTTAAATCACTTTCTAACATTATTGAAGGTAAACAAGGTCGTTTCCGTCAAAACTTGTTAGGTAAGCGTGTTGACTATTCGGGGCGTTCGGTTATTGTTGTAGGTCCTACATTGAAATTAAATCAATGTGGTCTGCCTAAGGAAATGGCAATTGAATTGTTCAAGCCGTTTGTTGTAAATAAACTTATTGAAAGAGGATATGTTCAAAACATTAAATCTGCTAAGAAGATGATTGAACGTTCCGATGCAAAAGTTTGGGATATATTGGAAGAAATAATAGACGGTCATCCGGTATTATTGAATCGTGCTCCTACCCTTCACAGACTGGGTATTCAAGCATTTGAACCTAAATTGGTTGAAGGACGTGCTATTCAATTACACCCGCTTGTTTGTACGGCATTTAACGCTGACTTTGACGGTGACCAGATGGCTGTTCACGTTCCGCTTTCGATTGAGGCTCAAACTGAAGCAAGGATGTTAATGTTAGCTACAAATAACATACTAGCTCCTGCAAATGGTAAACCTATTATTACACCTTCTCAGGATATGGTTTTAGGTATGTATTATCTTACAATCATGAAAAATCCTGATATGGATGTAAAGGCATACTTCTACAGTTTCCAAGATGCAATATCAGCTCTTGAGGCTAAGGTAATAACCCTCCACGACAAAATTGTCGTAAGAGACGAAAAAGGTAAGAGAATAGAAACTACTGTCGGTAGGATTATATTTAATGAAGCCGTTAGAAAAGCTCTTGCCTAGAAATAGGTATAGAAATACAGGTATAAATACAAATCGAAGCTAATAAAGAAAAAAGGAAATATAAAATGGAAAACACATTTACATACAAAACACATACACCTGATTTTATCAATAAACAGATGGATAAAGGTGGTTTGAAAAAGCTTTTGTCTCAAATGTATTTAGAATATGGTGGTGCAAAAACTGCGGAATTAGCAAATACATTAAAGAACTTGGGTTATAAGTATGCGACACGTTCTGGCGTAACGATTTCTATTGCTGACCTTACCGTTCCTGAGACCAAAAAAGATTTGCTCAAAGAAGCTGAAACTGAGATTGAAAAATCAACAAATCGATATTTAAAAGGTGAAATTACCGAGGTAGAAAGATATACGAAGGTTATTGATACATGGTCGGAGACAACCGCTAAATTAACCGAGCAGGTTGTTGAAAACTTTGACAAATTGAATCCTGTATATATGATGGCATTCTCCGGTGCGAGAGGTAACTTATCACAGGTTTCACAGTTGGTTGGTATGCGTGGTTTGATGGCTGACGCACAAGGTCAAATTGTCGACATGCCTATTACCTCAAACTTTAAAGAGGGCTTATCCGTAACAGAATACATCATTTCATCATACGGTGCAAGAAAAGGTTTGGTTGATACCGCACTTAAGACAGCTGACTCAGGTTATTTGACAAGAAGACTAGTTGACGTTGCGCAGGATGTTATTATTCGTGATACGGATTGTGGCGGCGAAAAATATATAAACATGAAACCTATTATGGACGGTGATACTATCATTGTTCCTTTAATTGACAGATTACTTGGCAGAACGGTTGCGCAAGATATTCTTGATGAAGATGGAAAAACAGTTCTTGTTAAGAAAAATACTACAATGGACAGAAAAGACCTCAAAAAGATTGCTCATTTAAATCTTCAAGAACTTAAAGTTCGTTCAGGTTTAACTTGTTCATTGGAATATGGAGTTTGCCAAAAATGTTACGGTTGGGCATTAACTTCGCAGAAATTAGTTGATGTTGGTGAAGCAATCGGTATTATTGCTGCTCAGTCAATTGGTGAGCCCGGTACACAGCTTACAATGAGAACATTCCATACAGGTGGTGCCGTTGGTGTTAAGGAAGCTACAAGAGAAGTAGATACTAATATTGCAGGTACGGTTATTTCAAAACTCAAAACAAGAGAATTGAGAACTCGTCACGGTGATATTGTTAGAGTTTCTATTTATGAAGCTGATATTGAAGTTAAGAGTGCAAAGAAAACAGAAACTTATCATATACCGGCAGGTGCAACCGTATTCTTTGAAGACGGGCAAAAGGTTGAAAAAGGATATAAACTTGCTGAATACAGACCAAATGCAAATGATAGCGGACGTTTGACAGAAAAGGCAACTAAAGATATTAATTCTGATATGTCTGGTGAAGTTCTTTTCGAAGATTTTGTTGCTGATGAAAAGAAAGACAGACAAGGTAATATTTCCAGAACTGCAAACAAAAATGGTATAGTTTGGGTTATTGGCGGTGATGTATATAATTTACCAAGTGGCTCAAAAGTGCTTGTTGAAAACGAGCAAAAAGTTAATGCCGGTGATAAATTGGCAGAAACTCTTATGATATCCGAGCATGGCGGTGAAGTTCGTTATGCTGACGATTTGGAAATAGAAACTATTAAATCAGGAAAGAACAAAATTAATAAGATAGTTCATGGTAAAGAAATTACTATTGTAATTGCATCTTTAACACCAAAGAATGCTAAGTTTGAACAGACTAAGAAAGAACAGCTTTGGACAGTTAAGAAAACCGGTGAAAAATATATTGTTAAAGCTCCGGTTGATACAACTGTTGAAAACGGAATGATTTTGGCAGAGCTGGTTGATGATGAATGTTCAGTTTCTTCATCAGGTGAAATTAAGTATTTGGATGTGGAAGTTGATGATAATCAAATTGTTACAAAGCCAGGTAACATTGTATTTGTTCCGGAAGAAGTTCACCAGATTAATAAAGATGCAACTCTTAAAATGGTCGAAAACGGTACGTTTGTTACTGCAGGTACAGAGGTTGTTAAAGATGTGTACTGCCACATTGACGGTGTAGTTGAATTCAAAGAATTCAATGAAGTTATTCATGAAGTGACAATTCGTCCGGGTGAAGTTCATACTCTTTCCGGAATATCCGAACTTAAAGTCGAAGAAGGTACTGTTGTTGAAGCGGGTACTACAATAGCAAAGGGTATAAAAGCAAAAGAAACTTCTATCGTTACATTGATGGAAATGGATTTTGACGATTTGGACATTGATGATTTAGATGAAGATATTGATACATCATCTCTAGAAGAAGAATCTCTTGAAGATAGACCTGTTCAAATATTAATAAGACCGGTTCAACCTTTATATATTGAGCCGAAAGCTGTTTCTATTAAATTTGATACGACAGACAAACTTATTAATATTGTACCGGTTACTCAGTTGCAGTTTAAAGATGGTGCAAGGGTAAGAAATATTGACGGTGCTACACTTACAAGAACAAGTTTGGTTCTCCAAATGCAAGGTTACCTATCTCACTTGAAGGGGTTGGTAGAACTTGATGAAAATGGTGAACTCAAGGTTGTCGTTCTTGAAACTTTGATTGTTCGTCGTGAACAAGAAGGTAGTTCAAGAATGAATGATTCTTTACAAACATCACTTCTTGTTGAGAACGGTCAAGTTATTGAACCTAAAACAGCAGTTGCTAAAACTGAAGTTCTTGCAATCAATGATGGTTCTGCTTCTATAAAAGGCGATTTAACTGAGTCAAGAAGGTTATTAATAAATTGTTCAAATTATGAAACTACAATTAAAACCAAGGATAAACCGTCAGTTAAAAAAGGCGAATTTATAAAACTCGATTCAGAAATAGCTCCATCCGGAGAGACTGCTACTGTTTCAGGTCAAATTGTTAATGTTTCAGCAAAATCTGTTACAATAAGAAACGGTCGTCCTTATTTAATAAGCCCAGGTACAATGTTACAGGTTAATGAGGGCTCACTTGTACTAAGAGGTGATATGTTAGCATCTCTTGTATTCGAAAGAGAAAAAACAGGTGATATCGTTCAAGGTTTGCCGAGAGTTGAAGAACTTCTTGAAGCTCGTAAACCGAAAGATTGTGCAATACTTGCAGAAACTGACGGTGTTGCGGAAATTGAAATTGAAGATGATGTTCCGAGATTATTCCTTGTTTCTGACGAAGGTTCAAGAACGGAAATCAAATTCGCAATTGATGCAAGTATAGTTGTTCAAAATAAGCAGAAAATCAAAAAAGGTCAGCCTTTAACGAGCGGACCTCTGAATCCGCACGATGTAATAAGACTTTGCGGACCGGAAGAAGCTCAACAATACTTAGTTGATGAGGTACAGAGAGTTTATCGTTCACAGGGTGTAGAAATCGCCGATAAACATATCGAAATTATAGTACGTCAGATGACTAAGAAGGTTAGAGTTATAGACTCAGGTGATACAAACTTATTACCGGGAGAATTGATTGAAGTTCAGACCTTTGAAAATGAAAATAAAGCAGTAAGAGAGCACGGAGGTCAGGAAGCAACTTGTGAATATATGCTTCTTGGTATAACAAAAGCTTCTTTGAATACTGAAAGCTTTATATCTGCTGCATCATTCCAAGAAACTACAAGAATTCTGACGGAAGCTGCAGTAGATGGCAAAAAAGATATGTTAAGAGGCTTAAAAGAAAACGTTATTATAGGACGTTTAATACCTGCGGGTACAGGTTTCCATCATCTTTCATTTGCAAATGAAGAGCGTGACAGAGAAGCTCAAAAACGTGCTGCTCAACAGAGAAATCAGGCAAGAAAACCGTCCGCAATTTTGGAAGAAATTGAGGGTATGTTCGGTTCACCTGAGTTAGCTGAAGATACGGCTTCTGAGAAATCAGAAGAGTAATTTATCTGTAAGATAGTTATAGATAATCGGTGTTTGTACATTATGCAAACACCGTTTTTTTTTATACAAAAAATAGGGTGGCATTTTTGCCATCCTATTTTTAAATGTTTATTTAGGTTACTAGATTACTTCTTTCCGAATAAGCTTTTCCAGAATCCTACTTCTTCTCTGATAGCTTTTTTATTAGCTTCTTTTGTTGCTTTCCATTCTTTCTTTTGTGCTTCTATAGCTTTTTTATTAGCTTCTTCCTGAGCTTTTAATTCCTTTTCCTTAGCTTCTATAGCTTTTCTGCGAGCTTCTTGTTGTCTTTGCATTTCTGCTCTTTGTGCAGCTCTTTCAGCTTGTGCCTTGTCAATTTTGTTGTTTAAAGCCTGCTCTTTTCTGCTGAGGTTATTCATACCTCTATTCACTTTGTTCGTAAAGTTAGTCCATGCACCTGCATATACTGTGCTTGTGAAAGCTATAAGCGCTAAAACTGTTAATAATTTTTTCATAAATAACTCCTTTCTTAAAACCGATATATAAATTACTTAACCATTTTATTCTGCAAAATTTATTTTTTCAAGTATAATGTAAATATGGGTGCGGAGTTATTTGGTTTTAATATAAATACATTAGATTTTTCTGATGCTGTTGAAAAGGCAAATTCGTGTATTGAAAATAGCAGACTGGCACAAGTTGTTACAATTAACCCGGAAATGTTTGAAGAAGCCGGCAAAAATGAAGAATTTGCAAATATCTTAAATCAGGCGGAAATAATTGTACCTGATGGTATAGGAGTAAAAATAGCACTTCAAATAATGGGATATGAGTCGGATAGAATTCCGGGGATAGATTTGGCAAAATACTTGTTAACTATTGCTGCTGAGAAAAAATGGACAGTTGCATTGATAGGTGCAAAGGAAGAAATACTTTGTAAAGCTGTTGATAATTTAAAAATTGAACTTCCGACTCTCAAAATTGTATACACCCACAATGGCTATTTCGATGATGATAATATTATATATAATGACTTAAAACATGTTGAACCTCAATTAATCCTTGTAGCAATGGGTTCACCAAGGCAGGAATTTTTTATAAATGGGGCAAAAAAAATACTTAATAAGGGCTTAATGATAGGAATAGGCGGAAGTTTTGATGTTTGGTCCGGAAATGTTAAGCGAGCGCCTGAAATTTTTCAAAAATCAGGGACGGAATGGCTGTATAGGACAATCACTCAGCCTGAAAGATTTAAGCGAATTTTTCCTGCCTTACCTTTGTTTCTACTAAAAACAATTATATACAGATTTTTTGATAGGAGTTTTGATTATGTTAAATGATTCTGAAATTCAAGAATTAAAGAAATCTGCGGTGAAAGCTCGCAGAAATATACTAAAAATGATTCATAACGCAAAATCAGGTCACCCCGGAGGTTCGTTATCAGGGGCTGATATTCTGACTGTTTTGTATGAAAAATGCTTAAATATTCCGTCCGATTGGGATAAATCACCTGATTTTGATAAACGTGACAGATTCATTCTTTCTAAAGGACATGCATCACCTCTTTTGTACGCAGTTTTGTCTAACCACGGTATAATTGATGAATCTGAATTGATGACTTTTAGGAAAGCTAATTCACGACTGCAAGGACATCCCGCAAAAGGTTATATTGCAGGAGTTGAAGCTTCGACGGGTTCTCTCGGGCAGGGCTTGTCCGTTGCCTGTGGGATTGCTATTGGACTTAAACTTGATAGAAACTCGGCAAATGTTGTTGTTTATCTGGGTGACGGCGAGCTTCAGGAAGGCTCTTGCTGGGAAGCCTTTATGCAGGCAGCACACAGAAATTTAAATAATCTGATTGCAATAATTGACAGAAACAGACTTCAAATTGACGGCAATACTGAAGATGTTATGGCGCTTGGTGATGTCGCTGATAAAATCAGAAGTTTTGGCTGGGAAACTACAGAAAACCACGGTCACGATTATAATGAAATTTATAATGCAACAGAAAAAGCTAAAAAATCAGATAAGCCGTTTGCTATAATAGCTGATACAATCAAAGGCAAAGGCGTTTCGTTTATGGAGAATCAGGCGGGATGGCACGGGAAAGCTCCCAATGATGAACAACTTGAGCAAGCGCTAGCTGAACTGGTATAGGAGGATTTTATGACAAAAAAGACTTGTCCTTTTGGGAACGAAAGAGTTTGCGACAATAGCTGCCCGCTTTATATCAGTCCGGATGATTTAAACGAATTTGTTGCAGCAAGACTTAGCTCAATCGGTGTAATTGACCGTAATAACGGTGAATGTTCATTGAAAATGCTAGCTCTGAGCCAAGGCAGAAGAATTTTTGAAAACACAAACACCAGAGGATAGGGTAAACTAAGGGAAAATTAGGGGTAAATTAGGTGTAAAATCATATATTTGCAAATTGTGTGATTGTACCAATTGCGGCAAAAATTATTCATATATGTTTTCATTAAGTTTTGTAAATAATTAATATCGCAATTAGCAAAAAAATTTTTTATTATTTTTTATGTGTATGTGAAGATAAATAGGAGAATTAATATCATGCAAATTGCACCAATTAACAACAGTATTACTAATACTAATTTTAGAAACAGAGTTATAACAAAAACAGTCGAGAAAGCTGCACAAAATCAAGCTAAAAAACTTGAAAAACCGGTTATTGTTCTTGCAAGTGTTGCACTTGCAGGTCAAGGTATAAATAAAGCCGTTAAAAATGATAATTTTCAAATAAAAGAACTTACACAAGAAGAATTTGAACAAAAATGCGAGAAAATTGAAAAAGCTCATGAAGAAGTTCATGACGAATGGCTTGATTTGAAAGAAAATTATGATAAAAATGAAATAAGCTATAATGAATGGACTTTCCCGAGTTTTGCATTTATAGATGATGATAGGTTAACCCAATGGAATGTTCAGCTGCTGGATTATATGCTGAAAAATCCTGAAACGTATAAATACAATTATAATGATTTAGCCAAAGATATAGTTGAATCGGGTATTGGTAACAATCAAAAATCGGCTGAAGTTGTTTTAAAAATGCTTAAAATGCCTTACCTTTTTCCGCAGGAGCACAATACAAATAAACATTTCGGTTTATATAGCGGTATGTATAAAGAAGATAAAGCAGATACTAAAATGCAGATTCTGAATATGATTGAAGAAAATAAGACAGATTATGACAAAGCTCAAATACATAATTTGAGAAACATGCTGACTTGGATTGAGACGGATGACGGATTGAGAGTCGCAAAAAAACTGATAGAAAAACCTGATATTCTTAAAGCATGGATACATGAAAATGCTTTCCGTTATTTTTCAAATGAAAAAAAAGATGCAAATATAAAAATTGCCTTTACTGATAAAATTAATTCAAAACCGGAACTGTTGAAGGATGAAAGGTTTATTGAATTTGTAGGTGACAATTTTAACAACGTAACTGATAAAAAGACATTGAAATTTGCTTGCAAACTCTGGGACAATCCGATTTTGTTTGAATCCGAATCGTTCCGTAAGTTGGCAAAGGCTATGATATACGAATATCCGCGATATGACAGCGACACAGATGCCGCTACTCGTGCTGTTATGAACAAAATTGTTGATGCAGCCGCTCAAAGACCTGAATTGTTTAAAAATGAAAAATTTAAAGATGATTTTGGAGAATTGTTATTTGTTCGTAAGGGTCCGCAAGGTGAAATATGGCTTGGAGAAAGACCTATAGAAACAGGGAAACGGAATCTGTTCCTTATAGAAAACGGATATTATGATACGCAAAAATCTGAATAAGACTTGTGATTGCAGTTATAATCTGTATTTAACAAGCGTAAATATAGCTTGAATACCGTCTTTCCAGTTGATTTTCTTGCCCTCAGCAGCAGTGCGGGCATTGTATGTAATCGGAAGTTCTGCAAAGCGAATTTTTTGACGTAAAACTTTTGCAGTTATCTCCGGTTCAAAATCAAAACGGTTAGATTGGATTTCAATATTCTTTATAATTTCGGAGCGAAAAGCTTTATAGCAGGTTTCCATATCTGTCAATTTTGTTTTGTAAAGAATTTGAGTTATGAATGTAAGAGTTTTGTTTGCAATGAAACTTAAAAACAAAAAATTGTCTTTATTTTGTTTTTCTAAAAATCTGGAACCGTAAACGACATCAGCCTTATTTTCTTTAATTAAGTTGACGAGCGGAACATAGTCACTCGGGTTGTATTCCAAATCCGCATCCTGAATGATTATTATATCCCCTGATGCTTCTTTTATGCCGTCACGAAGTGCAGCTCCTTTTCCCATATTCTTTTCGTGGTAAATAATTTTGTATGGGAGTTTTTCATATAAATCTTTTGTTCCGTCGGTTGAACAATCATCAATCAATACAATTTCTTTTTCGAGGCCAAAATTAACATTTTCAACAAGTTTTAATAAATCTAATAAAAATTTTTTTTCATTATATACAGGTATTAATATTGAAATTTTTTTTGAATTGTACATTTAATGCTTTCCTTAATTAACTCAAGCTAAAGTATTGTTGAAATACCCATTTTGTTATATTATAATATAAATAGTAGAAGAAGTAGAGAGAAGGAACTATGTCGCTGGAAAATTTTATATACGAATCAGCGGACGAAATAGTTAACGGTTCGTTCGAGGAAGCAAAGCCTCGAATAGTTAAGCATAAAGAGATTTATCATGATGATACTGCTATATGCTTTAGTTTGCTCGCTCTAGGTTCTTTTATAAAAAAACAATACAGTGAATACTATCAATTCATGAATGATGCTCAGTTCTTAGTTGAACGTTCAAGCGATTGTATTACGCAAATTTTACATGAATTGGTTCAAAGTTATATAAATTACGTTGAAAAAAACAGCTCTCTATATTCTATAAACTACAATAAAGCAAGAAAACTCGCAGTAAGAACTCAAAAAACCATGTTTTTCGAAAAAATGGCAACAACTCTTAAATGTCCGCCTATAACACATTTGAGTGCGCATGCTCATGTTAAAGACCCGCTTATTGCTCTTGTTAAAATTGGTCAAGCTGTTGCAGCAGAAAAAAACATTGATGTTTTAATAAAAACGATTGCCGAAGAAACGAAAGTTGCACTAAATGCTGACAGATGCACCGTTTACCTTTATGACCAAGAAAACAACGAACTCTATTCAAAGGTCGCAACCGGATTGGATGATTTTAAAGAATTAAGAATTCCGGCTGATAAAGGTTTGGCCGGACATGTTGTTCAAACCGGCGAAACGATAAATATTAAAGATGCCTATAAAGACTACAGATTTAATCCTGATGTTGACAAAATGACAGGGTATCGGACAAAAACGATTCTTTGTATGCCGATTAAGAACTTTAATCAGGAAATTATCGGTGTTTTTCAGGTGTTGAATAAGTTTGATGAAACATTTACCATTGACGATGAAGATTTGCTTGTAGCTATTGCATCCAGTGCAGGTATTTCATTAGAAAATGCTCAATTATTTGAAAAGCAGAGAAAAATGCTTGAAGAGCAACGTATTATATTTGATAGTTTTATTGAAACCCTAGCTTCTTCTATTGATGCCCGTGATAAGATTACCTCAGGTCATTCGGCGCGTGTAAAAATGTATGCGTCACTGATTGCACATGAATTTGGCTTGGAAAAGAAAGATATTTATATTCTTGAAAAAGCTGCAGCTTTGCATGATATAGGAAAAATCGGTATACGTGATTCTGTTTTACAGAAAGAAGGAAAACTTACTCCCGAAGAATATAAGCATATACAGGAACATGTTGAAATTACTCACAACATTCTGGAAAAGATTCACATGTCAAAAGATTTTCAACAAATAACCGAAATAGCTTGCTCGCATCACGAAAAATTTGACGGAACAGGATATTATAGAGGGTTAAAAGGAGAAGAAATACCTTTTGGCGGGCGGATTCTTGCTGTATCTGACGTGTTTGATGCAATAACATCTAAAAGGCACTATCGTGATAAAATGCCTATTGAAAAAGTAATAGATATTATTATTAAAGGTTCCGGAAGTCATTTTGATCCTGTAGTTGTAGATAAATTCCTGTCTATAAAGCTGGATAAAATTGTAAATGTCTTTGTAACTGAAAATGAAAATGCCGTAATAGCTGATGAAGACAAAGAAATTTTATGTAAGTATAATTTACTTGATTTATACTATTCAATAGTAAATAACTGCAGCAATATGCTGCTTCAAGTCTTTAATAAATACTATGTCGGAGTGGATTTAGAGCATGAATAAAAATATATCTGTTATTACATTTTTAATATTTCTATCTTTTTTTGCAAATATTCTGCAGGCAAATTCGTTGCCGGTGCAGGGTGAGCAAAAACCTCTTGTATTGAGAGCCGAAGAAAATAGTATTGCCAATTTTGAGATGGTAATAAAAGATAATTTTATAAAAGCTAAGTACGCTTCTGCAGAAAACAGATTTTTGCAAGGTAATGTCAAAGCTGCACATGATGATTTTGCTGATTTAATTTCAAGGGCATCGCACGATGATTATGTTTTTTTAGCATATGCTATGAAAATGGCTGAATTTGGGTTCTTTGATTTAACCGAAGAGTTGATAAATAAACTGGATAACAACCTATATACAAAAAATTATGTAAAGGATATAAGAAACTTTTACTATCCTTCAGGAATGGTAAATACTAAAGATACTCTATATTTAGCTGATGCTTATGCAGGTATTGTATATAATAATCTTGCAATTGAGACATCATCAGAACTTATGAACAGTGTAAATGCTGCAGAAAGTGATTACAAAAATTATTTAATTGCATTAGGTTTTCATAAATCAAATAATCTTGCTCTGGCATTAAAATATATAAATTATGCTGTTTCAGAAAATGATACAAATCTAAATTATAAGATTTTAAAGGCTAAAATTTTAGCGGATTTGGATAAACCTAAACAAGCTTTAAAGGTTTTGTCGAAAATTAAAAATACGGAGATACATACGGTAGATTTTCGAAATAAGGTAAAAGCCGCAGAGGAGTATGTATTATATAAATTGGCGAAAGATGAGCCGGAAAAAGATTATCATCTGTCTTATTATTACTATTTACAGGAAAAGCCTCTTTTGGCTACAAAGGTTTTACAGTCTTCAATAATACAGGCAAAAAGTTATGCTTCGCAAATATTTGGATTGCTTTCAAGAATTTATTATGAAAATGATGAGCCTTTTAAGGCACAAGAATTTGCACAACGAGCATATAAAGAGGATAGTAAGAATTATCTTGCAGCTTTAACACTTGCCGATACTTACTATGATGACAGAAAATTTGAAGAATCTCTTAAATATTATAAGGCTGCACAAAAGCTTACAAAAGAAATTGAGCCATCTGTAGGTGTTGCTAAGTCTTATTTAGCGTTAGAACAAGATAAAAAATCAAAAAAGCTATACAAAAAATTATTAAAAAAGAATACCAATAATGAGGAATTATTAATTTCTTCTTTAAAAGTCTATCCTCAGAAAGCATATGATTATTTGCCGTATATAGCATCAATTGATCTTGCAAATAATGATATTTGGCTTGGTTTGGCTAATCTTGCAATAAAAGATGATAATTATGCAATGGCTGAAACTTATTTGAATAATTCTTATTATATTGACGAAAATAACTTTAAATACTATTATTATTTAAGTCAGGTCTTGAAAGCAAAAGGTGAACTTGAAAAATCAAGCATATCTCTTATAAAGTGTTCAACGTTAAATTCAAATTATGAAGCAGGTATTAACCTAAATGCACCTGACAAAATATATCCAAGGCAGAGTGTGTATGAAAAGTAATATATTAATAGTAGAAGATCATGAATTAACCAGGTTTGGTTTAAAAACTGCATTTGAAAATTGCGATTATGTGGAAGAAGTATTTGAAGCCGAATCTGCTGAAACTGCTATAAGTATTACAAAGAGCAATAAAGTTGATTTGGTAATAATGGATTTGGGATTGCCCGGAATTAACGGGATAGAGGCAACCTCTGAGATAAAGAAGATTAATGACAGTATTAAAGTTGTTATTCTGACTTCACACAATGATGTTCAAGAGGTTTTGAGTTCTTTAAAAGCAGGGGCTAATGCTTATTGTTCAAAAGAAATTAATCCCAAAAGACTGGTTGAAGTTGTACAATCAGTTTTGGATGGCGCATCTTGGTTTGATCCCAGCATTTCGCATATAGTTCTGGAAGCTGCCGCTAAATCTCAACAATCTGAATTATTAACACCTAAAAAAGACTATGGTTTAACTGCAAGAGAAACTCAGATTTTAAAGTTGATTACAGAAGGATTTAGTAATAATGAGATAGCGAATCAACTTTATGTTAGTATAAATACTACTAAAGCGCATGTTGCAAGTATATTACAAAAACTTGAAGTTGACGACAGGCTTCAGGCAGCACTTAAAGCATTAAAAGAAAGATTGGTATAATATGGACGGCATAGCTTCAATACTAGTTGTGGATGATAATCCGAAATTTTTAAAAGATGCATTACCAATGTATGGTTATAATGTCGATGTAGCAATTGATGGTTTAATTGCATTAAAAAAACTTACAGATGAAAATGCTAACTATGATTTGGTACTTCTTGATGTAATGATGCCGAATATGGACGGTTGGGATACTTTGAAAGCAATAAGGAAAAACAATAAAACCGAACATATTCCGGTAATAATGATAACAGCTGTAAATGAAGACCAAAAAATTGTTTCAGGATTAAAAATCGGGGCGGATGATTATATAGTTAAACCTTTCATATTGCCGAATCTGTTAGCCAGAATTGAAGCGGTTTTAAGACGTTCAAATTGGCAGAGCAAAAAATCCGATAATAAAGAAAAAACTTTAAATAAAGATGTAAATATTGATGCTTTAACTCAAAAAGAAAAAGAAGTGCTTTCATATGTAGCAAAGGGTGCGAGCAATCAGGAAATTGCGGATAAGTTATGTGTACGAGATGTTACTATTAAAACTCATTTGAACAGTATATTTAAAAAACTGAAAGTTTCTAATCGTACACAAGCTGTATTATTGGCAATGCAAATAGACTTAATAAATTAGGAGAAAGATTAATGCTGACAAAAGAAGAACTTGTAGATTTGTTGATAAATGATGTAGCGGCTTTTAATAAAGCTGTTAGCAGTGATGATTATGACCTGAGCGAAACTGATTTGTCAAATTTGACAATTGAAGGAGCTATATTTAATAATGTTGATATGACTTCATCATCATTTTCAGACTCACAATTAACTGATGTAAAGTTTATTAATTGTGATTTAACTTCTGTTGATTTTACAAGAACAAAAATTATTGAATGTAATTTTAGCGAATCGGTTTTAAACGGTGCTGACTTTAGCTACTCTACTGTAAATTATTGCGGTTTCCCTGATTCTGATATGGCCGGGGCAATTGTCATGGAAACTGATTTGTCAAATTCTGATTTTTCAATGTCTGAAAATATGAGTGCTTGCAGGTATGATGACACAACAGTTTGGCCCGATAGTGAATATCTGCCGGAAGATTTTGATGCCAGCTATACTGACGACCTATCTTCATTGAAAGATGAGGATGACTATGAGCCATCAGATTACTAATTAACAAATTGCAATAGTTTTGCATAAGATGAGGGGTGCCTGTATAATAACAATATGAGGGATTATGAGTTTTATTACACACAGGATGGTTCTATAGGCCTATATTCGTACACATATGATGACGTGTATCATTCTAAATACGGTGCTCTGACAGAAGCTTGGGAGAAATTTATACTCCCGTCCGGTATCGACAAGCTTCTTAACACTAAAGAGAATATCAACATTTTGGATTTATGTTATGGTGTCGGGTACAATACCAAAGCTTTAATGAGTTATGTTATCAATCAGGATGAAAAATTTTTAAAACAAAAAAATTTTTTTAAAAATATTTTAAAAAATTTAAAAAAAGAAATTAAATCAAATAATATATATAACGAATCGATTGATAGCGATAAACGCATTGATTTTAGAAAGGATTTATCATTATCTATCGATTCGGAAAATGAAAAAACAATTTCTGTTATAAATATAGATTGTTTGGAATTAAATGATAAATTAGTAAAATTATCTCCGTTTTTAAAAACAGTTTTTACACCGCAAGAAATTTATGAAAAAATTGTTCCGAAAATTTTTGATTGTTTTGATACTTATTGGATAATAAGAAAAAAACTCTCAAAATTTACTCTCAAAATAGCACTTCGTAACAGAAGAAAAATAACCGAATTTTTGGATTTAAAATATAAAAATGATTATGATTTATTAAACAGTAATTATAAAATTCATAAATATGTAAATTTTATAATTATAAATGCCTTGCTTAATAAATATAAAGATAATTATATAAATAAAGAGCTAAAAATAAAACTAACTGACAGGACAAATCGAAGATTTTTTGACCGCTCTAAAATAAAATATGCTAAATTTAAACAAAATTTTAGGTATAATTTACTATACAAATTTAATTTATTTGCCTTCTTACATAATATATATTATAGCTATTTATCGATTCGAGACAAAAACATCAAATTTGAGGACGCTCAGAGCTTATTTAAGCTTAATTTTTTGGTCAATGATGCAAGAAAGTCAATTTTGACGATAAACAGACAATATGACATAATATTTCTGGACGCCTTTACTTGTTCTAAAGCACCGGAACTTTGGTCAGTTGAATTTATTGCCGAGTTATACAAACGTCTGTCACCGAGAGGTGTGCTTATAACATATTCTAATTCTGCATTGGTCAGAAATACACTATTGGAAAATAATTTCTATCTTGGAAAAATTCTTGATGCGAAAACCGGTAAACCCATAGGCACAATTGCCGCAAAAGAAAAAACTGTGATAGAACATCCTCTTTCGAATTATGAAATAGGGCTTTGCAACACAAGAGCGGGAATAACGTACCATGATCCCGGACTTTCATTGGACAGAGAAACTATTTTAAAACGACGTGAATATGAGTTTAAAACAAGCGACTTGATGACTTCAACTCAATATATGCGTTCAAGAATGAATAAAAACGAGGAAAATGATGCAGAAGAATGGTAATAAATATGATGTTGTAATAATTGGCGGAGGTACATCAGGCGTTAGTTGTGCCTGGAATTGTGCAAAAGCAGGTTTAAAAACTCTAATTATAGAGCAGAATTCATTTTTAGGAGGTTCAATCACTTCATCACTTGTGATTCCGGCAATGAAAACATCTGAAAATGCAATTAATACCGATTTTTATAATGCTTTTTATAAAAAATTAAGGGAATTTGGCGGTGCAATAACATATTGTGACGGTAATAAAGGTTGGTTTAATCCGGAATTAACCAAAATTGCACTTGATTCTCTAATGTTGGAAGCCGATATTGATATTTTATTTGAGCACCATGTTACAGATTATAAAGCTGAAGAAAACAAAATATTATCAATATATATCGATTCGTTAAATAATGATAATTTATTAGTTAAAAATAAAACATTATCATTACCAATCGAATCGAAATATTATGTAGACGGAACAGGTGACGGAAATTTTTGTAAAAAAATTAATTGTAATTTTTTAGAAAATTTTGAAAATAATTTTCAGCCGGTTAGTTTAAGATTTATAATGTCGGGGGTAAATGTAAATGAATTTTCTGACTGGCTTATGGCTTATGATACAGACAGAGATGTTACTACCTCTTGTACAATTGACGGTTATACATACTTATCTACGGCATATACTTGGGATACAGGCAAAAATTGGGCTTTAAAGCCTATATTCGAGCGTGCAATAGCCGACGGATGTATTACTGACGAGGATTCTAACTATTTTCAGATATTCTCAGTCGCCGGAACACCAGATTCTGTTGCTTTTAACTGCCCTCGTATTATAAATAACAATTTATCGCGTTCTGATGCTTATATTAAAGGCAGAATGAGCATTTTAAGGCTTTCCGAGTTCTGTAAAAAATATCTCCCGGGGTTTAAAAATGCTTATATTTCATCAATCTCAAATAGCTTAGGAGTAAGAGTTTCAAACAGAGTTAAGGGGAAATATGTGTATACATATGATGATTTAATTTCCGGTAAAAAGTTTGATAATCCTGTTCTTATATCAAATTACCCTGTAGATATTCATTCCACTCAAAAAGACGGTTCTACCCTTGAAAAAACTATACAGGAATACCAATTACCATTGGAGTCGCTTATGTCTGCTGATTACAATAACGTCTTTTTCACAGGAAGATGCATTTCGGCTGATTTTAAGGCTCAAGCAGCACTGAGAATAATTCCATCTTGCTTTTCCATGGGCGAAGGCTTGGCGAAATATTTAGCTAAAAGACGCTAGGAATTTTTTGTCATTCTGAGGGGATAAAATCTTGATGAATCCTGTCGGATAAAGGCATAAGGTCATTAAAATACTATAGCCCCACAAATTATAAGTTTTTTATAATTTATGTTAAGAATTGTAACAATTATTTTATAATGTGAAATTTGAAATTATTTATATACTTAATATATATGTAAGACATAAGATGGAAAGACAGAAAGATATGGGCTTGACGAACTACAATATGAATAATATGAATCTTTTTGGCAGTAACTGGCAAACCGGTTCTGGCATAGTTGATATATTCAGCGGTGTTCCCGGTACAAATGTTAACTTTATGAACTCTGTTTTCGGAAACGGATATTATTCATCATCGAGTACAAGCAGCAATAATTCAGCATTAGGCTGGGCATTAGGCGGAATCGGTGTTTCCATGGGTGCTTTATTATTAACTTCTTTGATAAGCAATTCATCTTCTAGAAAAAGTGATGCAGCAGAAGAAGCAAGCTCTAATAAAGCTGCACTTGAAAGTGTTTGTGAAGAACTCGGTTTGGATAGTGAAGATATAGATTCATTAACTGAGGCTAGTATTGATAAAATTGTAGGTAATAATCCAGAAACATATAAGAATACTGAATTTTATAAACCTGTAGAAACAGCAGAAGAAAAGGTTAAAGCAGCAGAAATTGAAGTTGAGAAATGCGATACAAAAGAGGCTGATATTGAAGGATATAATACCAGTTTAGATGCATACAAACCTGCAAATAGTAGTGTTTCTGAAAAAATAACTGTAGAAAATATTGGAACAGCCGATGCAATTATTAATAAAGTAATAGGTGAATGGAATAATATTAAAGATAAAGGTGCTAATACTGATAGCAATTCTAACCCGCAATATAATCTCGCAGATGCTATGATTAGCAGTTTAAATGATTTAAAAACAAAAATTAAAGAATGGCAGGACGGTGGTAAAAAAGCTGAAGCTCTAAAACAAGCGCAAGAGAATAAGAAAAAAGCTGATGATGAGGTAAAGAATGCTAAAACAGAAGCTGAAGAAAAAATTAATGCTAAAAAGAAAGAAGCAAAAGAATGTTTGAAAGCATACCAATCATCAAAACTTAGCAGTGACAGTATTGATGATGTAGATGGCACTGCATTCTCAAGATTATTTGGACAAAGAAATGCTAAAATTGATAAAGACGGTAATATTACAGACAAAAATGGTGAAGCAATTACAGATACAAGTGATTTTGAAACAAAAGACTGGAAGAGAATTTTAGCAGCCTACAGAAAAGGTGATTCTTCAACGAAAAAACAAATAGGCGAATGGGTTTCTAAAAATGTCGATGAAAATTCAATTGAAGACCGTGATTGCAAACAACTTATAAAAATTATTAAGAGCAAATACAATACCAATGCATAATTAATTATATCCAAATTTCTTTTTATATTCTATCTGTAAACCATCTATGTTCCCTGTTATAACAATAACAGGGATTTTGATGTTGTTTGGAAAGGCTAAATTATCTATACTCTTGCAGTTATATTTACTCCATTATTTACCCCTACAGCTATTTACTCTCCTTCTTTCCAGGATGAGCCGATATTTATATCAATTTCGAGGGGGACTTTGAATGGCTGCCCGAGTTCCATACATTCTTTTACTATTGATTTAATTTGTTCTACTTCATCTTTCGGTGTTTCAAACACAAGTTCATCATGTACTTGAATAATCATTTTGGTTTTCAAATTATGTTTTTCAAGTTCATCCTGCACTTTAATCATAGCCATTTTAATAATATCAGCGGCGGTTCCTTGCAGCGGCTGATTAATAGCGGCACGACGGGCAAATTCTCTTATTTGGTAATTCGGACTCATAAGTTCGGACTGCAAATATCTTTTCCTGCCAAAAATCGTTTCAACGTAACCATTTTCGGTTACAAATTCGGCCTCTTTTATCATATATTCTTTTACTTTCGGATAGTGTTCAAAATAACGGTCAATGAATTTTTCCGCTTCATCATTAGTGATTCCGAGGTTTTTTGCGAGTCCGTACTTGGATTGACCGTAAACAATACCAAAATTAACTGCTTTAGCTTTTCTTCGCATTTCTTTTGTAACATCTTTAATATCTACACCAAAAACTTTTGATGCGGTTTGGGTATGAATATCCTCTCCTGATAAAAAAGCGTTAATAAGGTTATTATCACCTGAAATATGTGCCATTAAGCGTAATTCTATTTGAGAATAATCTGCGGAAAGTATTACCGAATTTACTTTGTCTGCAGTGCAAAATGCACCTCTGATTTTGTTTCCTTCTTCGGTTCTTATTGGTATATTCTGGAGGTTTGGGTTTGATGAAGACAATCTTCCTGTAACAGTAAGTGCTTGGTTATATGTTGTATGGATTCGTCCGTCTTTTTGACTTACAAGAGCGGGCAAAGTGTCCGTATAGGTTGATTTCAGCTTAGAGAATTTTCTGTGCTGCAAAATATAATCGCAAATTTCGTATTCTTCTGCTAATTCTTCCAGAACTTCCGCACCTGTTGAACGTGATTTCTTTTTCTTTTTGGTTTTTAGACCCAATTTATCGAACAAAATTTCCGCAACCTGTTTGGGCGAATTTATATTAAAAGGTTCACCTGCAAGCTGATAAATTATATCTTCAAGTTCGGCAAGTTTTTCCGTCATATAATCCGAAAGTTCCTTGAGATAAGCATTATCTATTGCGACTCCGGTATGCTCCATTTTAGCAAGAACCATTGTCAAAGGAATTTCAATATCTTTAACAAGTTTTTGTTCTTTTTCGTCCAAATTTTTCAGCCAATAACCATAGAGTTTTAATATAGTTTCAGCTTCATCACAAAGAAAATCTGATTCGTTATCTGATTTTGCCATAATATGATTTAAAAAATCCAGAGATTGAGCTTCTATTGTGTGTTTTCGGTTGGGGTCTTTTACATAGCTTGAAAGTAATACGTCATATTCTAAACCTGCGTACTTTATGCCGTTATACAAAAACGCATGGTAGTCGGATTTTGCATCATAAGCGATTTTCTTTATATTTGGATTTTCAAATACAGGTTTTAAATAGCCGATATATTTATTATCAAAGTAGTAGTTTTTACCGTTTGATATTGCTATACTTGTAATTTGGTCGTCATTTACCCCGATTCTGTAGCTGATTCTTTTTGATTTTTTTATATCATCAATTATTTGCTCAAAATTATCACTGTTAACCTTGTTATATTCAATATTCGAATCTGCAACGGTTTCTTTTATTGCCTGCGTAAATAGGTTTTGCTGTATGTCTTCAGTCGCCTGCTGCGGATTTTGTGCAAAAAGTGTCAAGGTTTCAGGTTCGGGTTTTTCATCAGCATTGAATGATGCAAGAATGTTATCAATGTTTTTAATAAAAGTATAGAACTGCATTCTGCGTAAGAAACTCGATACTTTTTCAATATTTGGAAGTGTAACACTCGCCTTTGTTATATCAAAGTTGACATCAACATCTCTTATAATTGTAGCCAAATCCTTTGACATAATTGCAATATCTTTTTGTGTGCAAATTTTTTCCCTGATTGCATTTTCGGGAATATTTTCGCAATCGGCAAGCAGGTCTTCCAAGTGCGGATAGCGACTTAATAATTTTTGTGCCGTTTTTTCTCCGATACCCCTGATTCCGGGTATATTATCGGAAGTATCTCCCCTTAATCCTTTATAATCAATAACCTGATTGGGATAAACTCCGAGTTTTTCATAGACTTTATCCCAGTTATACTCAATTAGCTCACCTTTAGACGGGATTAAAACTTTTACCGTCCCCTCTTTATCTATCAATTGAAAACTGTCCTGATCCCCAGTTAAAATCAGTGTGTTGTTTCCCGATTCAGAAGCTATTCTTGAAATTGTACCTATAACATCATCAGCTTCAAAACCTTCTTTAGTGTATATCGGGATATCAAATGCCTGCAGCCCTTCAACAATAGTTCCTATCTGACATCTTAAAGTATCAGGCATAGCTTCTCTGTTTGCTTTATATTCTTCGTATTTTTCAACTCTGAAAGTTTGTCTCCCGACATCAAACGCAACCGCAATAAAGTCAGGTTTAATTTTTGCAAGCAAATCAAAAATAGCTTTAAAAAAACCATAGACAGCCCATGTCGGTTCGTTATCAGAATTTTTTAAGCCGGTTCTTTCCAGTGCATAATATTGTCTAAAAGCCAATGCGTGTCCGTCTATCAAAATCAAAGTCTTTTTGTCAGACATAAAATACTCCCTTAATCATATATTTAATTTTAGCATAAGAGTTTTAATTTTCTCCCTATTTCTCTTTTAAGTATTTAACATAATAAGAAGCAATTACGGGAGTGAATGTTAGCACAAGCAAAACATTCATAATTCCGAACTTTTGGGCAACAGCACCTAAACCCGTTAACAAAAGCGCAATTGACCCCCAGCAAAAACCGTTTATAAACCCTGAAACAATACTCTTGTACTTTGGAAGAATTTTTTGAGCCCAGATTAGTGTTACTGGCTGTGCAAGCATAGTCGTAAAACCGATTGTTCCAAATGTACACATTGAAAATATCGGCATTGTTTTGTAGGTTAATGCAAACACTATCATTAACGGAAATGTTGCCCACATGGAAAAATATATGATTCTTTTTGAGCCAAAAACGTTTTCAGCATAAGGACTTACAAAAGAACCTATTGCACCTGCAAATACAAACAAAAAGATGGCAAAACCTATATAGAAAGGAGTATATCCCATAGATTTCCACAAAAAAGGAAGTAAAATACAAGTGCTGTTTCCGACCAGAGATTTCATCATAGCAACTAAAATTAAATAATCCATTTGTCTGTCAGAAAGTATTTCTCTAAAAGATTTAAAGAAATCTTTATGTTCAGGTTTCTTTTCGGTAACAGATAATTTCGGAACACAAAAAAACATTGTAAAAGCACATGTTAAACCTATAACTGAGGTATAGCAGACTTTATCCAATCCTGCATATTGTGTTATGTATGCGGCAAGCAATGGCCCGATAGCAAATCCGACCGAGCCTAAACTTACAAAAATACCCATATTAGATGCATAGTTTTTATCGGAAAATACACTTACAAATCCCAAAGATTGCGGATGGAAAAAACTCCCGCCAAGACATCCCAGAATCATAAATAACACAAGCAGATAAACATTTGGAGCTGATGTTGCAATCGGAATAAATACTGATGCTAATATTAATCCCCAAAATATAAAAAATCTGTGCAAAATATTATCAGCAAAAAAACCAAAGACCGGCTGGAGCATATTTGAACATATTTGTGTTATTGCTATAAGAACGGTAGCAAGCGCCATTGTAAATCCCAGCTTTGAGGCAATAAAAGGCATTAATGGATTTAAGAATCCTCCGTATATATCACAAATACAGTGTGCAACAGTTAGCCATATAATTGCTGTTCTGCTGTTTCTTGCCCAAGTATTCATCATATTACCCCAAATTAAACAAAAATCGTTTGTTCTCTGTCCGGTCCGACTGATATGATACCAACAGGAGCACCAATTAAATCTTCTACTCTTTCAATATATTTTTTTGCATTTTCGGGTAAATCTTCATATTTTTTAATATTTGAAATTTGAGAATTCCATCCGGGTAAAGTTTCATATACCGGCTCTAAGTATTTGTGAATAAAAATATCTGTCGGATATGATGTATAAACTTTATCATTTCTGCAATCTTTGTATGCGATACAAATTTTTATCTCATCAAAATCATCAAAAACATCAATTTTAGTTAATGCAACTTTTGTGATACCGCCTACAAGAACTGCGTATTTCATTGTAACGGCATCAAACCATCCGCATCTTCTGGGCCTTCCTGTAGTTACACCAAATTCATGTCCGATTTCCCGAATTTTTTCCCCCGTTTCATCTGTTAATTCAGTAACAAAAGGACCTTCTCCTACTCTTGTAACATAAGCTTTAGAAACACCAACTACATCATTTATCATTGCAGGACCATAACCGCTCCCTGTTGCTGCACCTCCGCCTATCGGATTTGAGCTTGTAACAAAAGGATATGTGCCATAATCAATATCAAGCATTACTCCCTGAGCACCTTCAAACAATACTATTTTGTCTTTAAATCTGTTCAGCATATCCTGCCAATCAAAACAAACATACGGTTTAAATAATTCCGCATATTTTTCACATAAAGATATTAAGCATTCTTTTGTATAAGGTTCAATGCCGTATACTTTTTCCAAAGTCTTATTCTTTAGAGGCAAATACATGTCTATCTTTTCATTTAAAGCTTCAAATGAATATAAATCTTGAATTTTGAATGCACAGCGTGCCATTTTATCAGTATATGTAGGTCCTATGCCGCGTTTTGTAGTGCCGATTTTACCTTTGCCGGCATTATCCTCGCTCCAACCGTCAATTTCAATATGGTATGGCATTGTTATTGTTGCAAGAGGTGATATTTTTAAATTCTTAAAATTTACTCCTTGAGATTTTAATTCATTTAACTCTTTTTCAAAGGATTCAGGATGAATAACAGTCCCTGCACCTATAAAGCATGTTGTGTTATCGTATAGAATTCCAGATGGAATAAGATGAAATTTATAAGTTATACCGTTTGTAACTACAGTATGGCCGGCATTACATCCGCCTTGATACCTGATTATTAAGTCAGCTTTTTGTGCAAGCAAATCAGTTATTTTTGCTTTACCCTCGTCACCCCATTGTGCCCCTATAACAACAGTATTTTTCATTTATATATCCCCGTAAAAACAATAAACCGGTTTATATAACCGGTTTACAATGCTAGTAATCTTTTTATCCTTGTTTTGCTGCCCTTTGTTTTGCCTGAACGTCAAGCATTGAGTTATGCGCCATCATATATACAGAACATATTTTGTAGTTCTTCAAATACCATGCACAATTTTCCTGCATACAGACTATTTCTACCTGTGAGCCTACGCTCATTAAAGGACATAACGGAATAAACTTATCTTGTGGCATTATATATTCTCCTATACTATCTTATCTTATCTTCCCATTTTTAACAAATTGCAATTTTCACTGCGCTTTTTTTCTTCTTCTTTATATATTTTACACCGATTAATAATTTCGTCAAAGTCAATTTTATGAGCATCAAAATCCGGACCGTCAACGCAAGCGAATTTGATTTCACCGTCAACTGTCAGTCTGCACGCACCGCACATTCCTGTCCCGTCAACCATTATAGGATTCATACTTGCTTCGGTATAAATATTTTTATCTTTAGTCATATTTGCGACTGCTCTCATCATTGGCATAGGTCCTACTGCAATCGTATAATCAATTTTTTCGTTATTTATAATTCTTTCCAAGACTTGTGTAACAAATCCTTTTTCGCCTAAAGAACCATCATCAGTTGTAATGTATAATTCATCACAAGCAGTTTGCATTTTATCCTGCCAAAAGATTAAATCTTTATTTCTTGCTCCCATTATCATATAAACTTTATTTCCGGCATCTTTAAATGCTTTTGATATAAGATAACACGGAGCTGCGCCGTATCCACCGGCAAGACATACAACCGTTCCATAATTCTTAATATGTGTTGGTTTACCTAAAGGACCGGTTATATCAATTAATTCATCGCCTACATCTAATTCGGCAAGTTTTTTGGTTGTATAGCCGACGGCCATAAAAACAATCGTAAGCAAACCGTTTTCTTTATCAATATCAGCAATCGTAAGCGGGATACGCTCACCATTTTCTTCAACTCGTAAAATTATAAACTGCCCGGCTTTAGCGTTACGAACTACATGAGGCGCATCAATACACAATTCGTATTGATTCAAACAAAGCTCTTTCTTTGATATTATCTTGTAACCCATAACCTTGCTCTTTCTAAACCTCTTATATAATAACATAATAAATTATAATTGTATATATTATTGGTTGTAATTTTTAGAAAATTCACAACCGCAATAATTTTGCCGATATATATTCAATTCTTTTGATATATTATTTGTTTTCAATACTCCGTCATTTTTTCTGAAATTTAAAGGAAGATAGTTTAACGAAAGTTCATTTGCGGCATTTTCTCCTATAGTTGTTATTTTTTTAAAATCTTTATGAGGGCTTATTGCAAGAGATGAAGTAAAATCTTTAATATTTAGTTTTTTTGCCAGTTCTGCAGATTTTTTCAGTCGTAGTTGAAAGCAGATATCACATCTATTACCCTTTTCCGGCTCGTTTTCCAGCCCTTTGATACAATTCAGATATTCTTTGTGATTATAATCTTCAACTATTAATTTGGCATTAAATTTTTCACATACAATTTTTTGTGCTTCAAGCCGTTTATTAAATTCAGCTTCCGTATCTAAATTGGGGTTGCAAAAATACACCGTAACATCATATCCGGATTCCTGAAGAAAAGATATCGGATATCCGGAACATACTCCGCAACAGGCATGTAAAAGAATTTTGTCGTTATTTTTTTGCTCCATGATTTTTTAATATCTCGGTTAACTTAAAATATGGTTTTACACCTACAACTTTTTCTCCATTTATAATCATTGTCGGGGTAGCATCAATCTCTAATGCATGTCCATTTTCAATTTCTTTTCTAATAATATCTGCTGTTTCTTTAGAATTAATGTCTTTTATAAATTTTTCTTTATCAAAATTCAGTTTATCTGCCAGTTCTAACATTTTTTCAATATTTTTCGGTTTATTTTCGTATAGCAATGAGCTCATTTCCCAATAGTTTCCCTGATTTTGGGCAGCAATTGCACCTCTGGACATAAAACAGGCATTAGGGTGTATGTTATATGTGATATCAGGATTGCATTCTCTGTCAAACGGATAGTTATGGTGAATTACTTTAATATTTTTGTATTCTTTTACTGCCTGATGAAGCATAATATTGTTAATGTAGCACAACGGACATACATAATCAGAATACAATTCAATAACTACATCCCCGTCTGGATTTCCAAGCATATTGCCGGAAACTCTATATGGATTATACTTAATTTTTCTGTATTTCATTATAGATTTTGATGATTTTACATTCGGAACAAAATTAAGTGTTATTCCTGAATATGTCAGAAAGGATGCCGTTATAATTAACAGTGTTATAAAAGTTTTTTTGTATTGTTTTGCTCCAGATATAAAATCAAAAAATGTATTTTTTATTGAATCAAGAAAATTTGTTATTTTGCATTCTGATGAAATAAGCGCTATTGCTAAATCTATAAAATAAGTAATCAGACAAAGTATGCAAAGTTTTTTAATAAAATGCAAACTTATAAATGCAAGTAGCATTGAACAAATAAAAGACAACGAACCCAAAAATGTAATATAAGAATTTGGATTTTTAAATACTTCAAGAAATTTAAAAATTTTTACATTTTTTAGCTTGTCTGTAAATGTCAAGAAAAGAACGGTCAAGTATAAAAATATACCCCAAAATGCAAGAGGTATACCTAAAAATTGCGAATATACGGTTTTTGCAACACCATCACAGTCTATAAAATCATTTATTGAACAAAAACTTGAAAGAGCATATTTATTATAATTTGCATCAAAATATATCAAAGCTAATTTGATTGATAATATTAATCCTAGAATTGCCAACGTTTGTATAATCAAAGTTTTTTTATTAAATTTCATAAGTTATACCCCGTATTTATATACAATTTTATTATATAACTGTGGAATTTCAATAATAAAAAGTTGCAGTACAATGATAAAATTTTCTTAGCCTAAATTAATATTGTTTTGCAGAATTATTTTATTAGGTGTAACATGTAACTATGAAAGATATTGCAATATTAAGCGATTTTGACGGAACTATTACAAAAGAAGACGGTTTATATAGTTTTATTGAAAAATATGCGCAAGGAAATTGGCAAGAAGTTGAACAGGCTTGGGTTAGAGGTGATATTAGCTCAAAAGAATGCCTTGTAAATGAATTTAAACTTATCCCCGACTTATCCGAAGAATTAATATCAGATTTTGTTAGAAACGTTATAATTGATGAATATTTTAAAATGTTTTATTACGAAACAATATCTAAAAATAACTTTGATTTTTATATAGTAAGTGACGGAATTGATTATTTTATTGATAAAATATTGCGGCAGAATGGTCTTGAAAATATAAAAATAATATCAAATCACGGTTATTTTAGGGGTGAATTTTTTGAGATAACATTTCCAAATGATTTTTCCGGATGTAAAAATAATGCCGGAACCTGTAAGTGTAATGTGCTTTCATCACTAAAAAGCAATTATAAACGTATAATATACATTGGAGACGGTGTGTCTGATTTTTGTGTTGCCTCTCATGCTGATATTCTTTATGCAAAGTCAAAGCTTGCAGATTACTGTATACAAGAGGAAATTGATTTTATTAAGTTCAATTCTTTTAATGATATTATTCAATCAATGTCGAAATTTTGTTAAATTGTTTATTTTATCAACTTTAAGCATAAATTATCAAGTATATTTGGAGGTTTAATGCCTGCTTTTGCTTGTTGCTTGCATTCTTCAAGGACTTTGATGTCATTTATAAACTCTGTGTTTTTAGGATTATTTTTCAAAACCATAAAAATATAATTTTGAATTTCATCTAAAATTTTATTTATACCAAGGTCTTTTACGGAATCTTGCAACCGTTTTGAGATATCAAAAGCATCTTTTCTTTGAAAAGTCCAAAAGTTATCAAATAATCCGATTATATCTGAATAATTATAATTAATTTCATTCATTGACGGAACAAAGAAACATTGAGAACGTGAAACAATAGTAGAAATCACATCTTCAATATATCTTGTTATAAATATAAATGTAACACGTTCTTGAGGTTCTTCTATAATTTTCAGTAAAGAATTTGCGGCATCATCCTGAAAGTTTATGCGATTTAGTCCTGCAATATTGCCGTCTTTATCGTTATCACACATAATAAACACTCTATGAAATTCGGAGTCATTTATCAGACGTTCTTTTATTAAAGAGGTTTGCTTTATGGATATAACTGTTTTTGAATTGTCATCATCAGGTTTGCTATCAACTTTTGAAAATGTCATAATTGCAGGATGAGTATTTTCTCTAATCCATTTACAATTAAGACAATCACAATCGTCGGATTTATTGCCGGTACAATTTAATAATCTTGCTATTTCTTTTGCAAGAATATATTGTGATTCATAATCATTACCGTAAAACAGTATGCTCTGCGGAAACGGATGAGTGTCAGAAGCCACAGCTTTGGTAAAATATTCTGTTAAAAACGGATATTTATCTGATAAGAGCAATTTCCACCTCCGAAACTTCGTCTAATGATTGTTTAAGCTTAATCCTACACTCTGCTTCATACAGGTTTTGTTTCAATCTGACTAAGTCTGCAGTATTTGTGTTTTTCAAATTTTGAATATTTTTTATTACGTTGTTTTCCGTCAATTCGGTCAACTTTGAGATTTCAAAAGTAGATATTTGACCGGTTTTCATTTTTATAATAATCCATTTCCTGAGCATAGTTTGCAAAGCTGCTAAAATTTCCAGCGGGTGTTTTTTATCTGTAAGTTTCTTAAATTCTAAAAGAGCTGCATCTTTTTTATTTTTTATTATTAAATTGGTAATATTAAACAAATCATGATGCGAAATCGCAATATCTTCTACCATTTTTGCTGTAACAGTCTTTTCGGGATAAGCTATAAGTTTCAACTTATCCAATTCAATGTCAAATTGGCGTAAATCATTCCCTAAAAGTTCTATTAATAGTGATATTGCATCTTTATTTAATATTATATCCTTCTTTTTTGATTGTCTTATTACCCAATTTTCTATTTCTTTAGTCTGATAAGTTTTATATGACTGAAATTCTTCAGTGTTAAATTTACTCAAAATTTTGTATATTTTTCTTCTCGTATCAATTTTTTTGTTTTCTTCTCTCGATAGTTTTACAACAAATACTATATTTAATGCATCCGGATTGTTATTTAAAGCATCTTCTATATCTTTTAAATCTGAATCGCTAAATTTTAAGTCATCTTCATCTTCCGCAGAATCTTTTTTAGCAGAAAAATATTTCTCTGATTTGATGATATACAAAGATTCACCAAACATCATCGGAGGTGTTCTTAAAGCAGAAATTAAGTCACTGTAGTTCGGATTATCAAATATTTTAAAACTCATAGAAAGAAAATCAGGATTAAGTTTTGAACGCATTGATTCAATCTGCGCATCTATTAAATAATCTTCATCCCCATAAAAAAAATATACAGTCATATATTAATTATACAGTAAAGTTACCACAATGCATAAAACTTATATTTAAAAAATTTATTACAAATGTAAAGTTTTGTAACATATTATGCACAAAAAAGGCAATTTTCAAATTAAAAAATACTTAATTAATATATAAGGATTATGCAGAGGATTATTAAATGACATTTTACGCGGATTACAATTTAAATTTACCCAATTTAAACGGTACATTTAATTACACCGGAATAAACTTTGGCAATAATTTTGCCCCCGTCAATTTTCAGGGTTTCGGTGGGCTTGGCGGATTTGGAAATTTCGGAGGTAGTTTTAATCCCGGATTTGACACATTCTCAACAGGAACGACTTCAGAAAGCACAATTACGGAAACATACAAAGAATATCAAGCAAAAAAAGCGAAAGAAAATGAGGAAAAATTTGAACAAGCAAAAGCTGAAGTTTTAGCTGAGCAAGAAGAAAAAGAAAAAAAAGATATGGAAGCACCGTTAACTGATAAGGAAAAGGGATGTCTTCAAAAGGATGCCCTAAAATTAGATACGGCAGAAAATAAAAAAGCGGAAGCTTCTCTTGGTTCGAGTTTACTGTTTACATTACCGTTTGCAGCTCCGGCATTAAGACCGGCTCTTAATAAATCAAATAGTACTGTAGATATGTTCTATAAATACGGCGGTAAGCACATGGGATTATTTGAAAAGAATCCTGATTTGATGATTAATGCACAAGAAAGTATGCAAAAACTTGAAAGAAAATTCGCAAAAGAGATAAAGGCAGCTAAAGGCAATCAAGCTTTGATTGATAATATTAATGCAGAAAGAGACTTTTTCAGACATCGGATGGAATTTGCACTTGAGCACAACAATCCTAAAGGAATTGCAACCGTCACATCTCAGTGTCAAGCTGCAACGAAAGTTAAAAATGGTTGGTTCAGCAGAATAATAAGACAGTTTAAAGGACAAGAACAATTTACAAGCAGATTAGATACTGTAAAAAATGCCGCAGCAAATGGGCAATTCAAATCTGTACCGGTTCCGACTGAAAATAAATCGTTTGTTAAAAATATGTTCGGGAATAAAGCATCAACGTTGATAGCATGTAGCACATTAGTTGTCCCGTTTGTATTTGATTGGGGTAATATTAAGCAGGCAAGAGCTGTTGATAAAGAAAATAAAGAAAAAGGGCAAGAAACACATTACGGCAGAAAACAAATCACACAAACATCACTTAAAGCAGTAGGAAGTTTCGTTGCATATAATATAGTTGATTCTGCAGTAAGAACGGCTTTCAAAAGAGGTCTTGGCAAATTAGCAGGAAGATTAGCGGCCAAATTAGCTGTAAAGGGCGGATGTAAAATCCTCGGTGCCGCAGTTGGTTCCGTACTTCCGGGGTTGGGAAATGTATTAGGCATTATAGCCGGTGCTGCATGCGACTGGGCATTGAACAAATTTGTATTTAGCAAAATGAAATTTTTCAATAATTCGGGAGCTAAAGAAGCAGAAATAAGAAACGCCAATGATACCGAACTTCTCAGTTCATTAAGTGAACAGTATATGAAAGGAGCAGATTTAAGTAAGGATGCTGTTAATATATTATTTAAAAAGTATGGCAAAGATAATTTTAAAGAACTCAAACGTGTTCATGATATGACTGAAGAAAATCGTAATACATATTTTGCTCAACTTCAAGCACAACAGGAAGCAATGATGCAACAACAAGCTGCACAACAACAGTCGGTTGAACAACAACAAGTTGCTGCTTAACTAATTCGGACTTAAAACACACATTTCGCATTTTTTGCAATCAAATTTCAGGGGGTAAACCTTTCCATGTGTGTCTTTCAAAAATAGCTTTTTAGGAGATTTGCACATATTGAGAGCATATTTTATACAGTGCTTACATCGCATTAATTCTATTTGACGGTTTGGAATGTTTGTTTCAAGTGAATATTCTTTTACTTTCACACCGCATTTTTCGTAAAACTCTTTTGCTGATTTATTATGAACATTCGCTCTGTAGTCAACTTCCGGCAGAAAATATTTTGCATGTTTCATTGGTTTTTGATAATGTTTATTTGCATTATATACTTCAAGCCTTTTTTTCATAAGTTTTTCGAACAAAGTTCGTCTGAGTTCGTTTACGGCACCAATAGGCATAAATGGCAGTTTGCAATCGGAAGTGATTTCAATATTTTCAATATAAAAATCAGAGTCTCCCGTTTTAGAAAACTGTTTAACAAAAGTTTCTTTCATTTTTTCAGGGTTTTTTGCAGGCTCTGTGTAAGAAATCGTTTCTGTTAAAGATACACCATTCTCGTCAGTAATTTCGATTTTTGTCGGATTTTTACTGATATATATATTTACACCGATTTGTTTTTTGACGGATTTTGACAGTTCTTTTTCAAATTCAATATCAATATTTCTATAAATTTTATCACCGACATTTATTTTAATCTTTTTATTTGGATATATCTTTGCTTTGCTTTCTTTATTATTTGCGTCATTATTTACACTTTTATTTACTAAGCAACCGTCGTTGTTGAAATACAATCCGTCTTGAGGATGTATTTCTTTATCAGTTTCAATAACAAAATAATCCTTATTTACATTAACAACTTTTCCCAAATATTCTCCTTTGGATTTCGGGGAATCTATACTAAAACAATTTTTTCTGCCGTTTAAAAAATAATCCGTAAATCCTCTGTTAAACGTTTTATCCGGATTGGGAGTAAACGGGTAAGTGCTTTTTCCGGAAGAAGTACCTTTTCCGAGCAGATTTCTGTAGTAAGCAACAATGTTTTTAACATAACTGATATCTTTTAATCTGCCCTCAATTTTAAATGAACAAACTCCGGCATCAATTAATTCTTCAATATATTTACTTCCGTTAAAATCCTTAAGACAGAGGGGGTAAATGTTATTTGCAATAACATTTCCGTTATCGTCAATTACATCATACTGTTTTCTGCAAGGTTGAGCACATTCGCCTCTGTTTGCTGAACGTCCGCCTATATATTGGCTTAAATAACATTGCCCGCTCATAGACACGCATAGGGCACCGTGAATAAAACTTTCTAACTCAAGATTAGGATTTTCTTTATGAATTTGTTTTATTTGCTCAATCGAGAGTTCACGGGCAAGAACAACTCTTGATACACCGATATCATTAAAAAAACGTATTTTTTCTGGTAAATAATTATCACATTGAGTACTCATGTGGATTTGCGGTATTCGAAAATTTACACTCATTAACTTTTCCAACAAACCCATATCCTGAATAATTATTGCATCTACTCCAATGTCAGAGAGTTTTTGTATCATGTCAACGGCTTGATTAAGTTCTGAATCGGTAAGAATAGTATTTACCGTAACATGAACTTTAACCCAGAATTTGTGGGCATAGTTTACAACCTCTTTTATATCATTAAAAGAATTAGAGGCATTTTGTCGCGCACCAAAAGCGGGTGCTCCGATATAAACGGCATCCGCTCCGCAATCTATTGCAGCAACAGCAGTTTCTTTATTCTTTGCCGGTGCAAGAAGTTCCGGTTTTCTTGATGAGGTTGTGGAATAATTACTCATTTTCCATTTCCCGCTTTCAATTCTTACATGCGTTTCCCGAAAATAGACTTAAAGAATTGAGCAAAACCTCCGCCATTTATGGATCTGTCTTTATACTGAGCATAATTATCCAAAACAAATTGATTTCTCGGGTCAACTTCTTTTAGTTTTACCATATACCTCATTGCTTCGGTATAATCACCAATTGAATCTCTGAATACGGCAAGTTTTTGTAATGCCGTAGTATTCTTAGGTTCAAGCTCGGCCAGTCTTTCCCAAAATTCGCATGCTTTTGTATAATCTTTTAAACCTTCGAGCTGAATTGCAATTGTTTCCACAAGTTCTGCATTTTTATTGTTAAATTGGTATGCAGTCATATATTCATTTAGAGCAACTTCTTTTTCACCTTTTAGAATATTATATTTACCCCAGTTTAAATGTTCATTAAAAGAATCTTTTGCATCTTCATAAATTAACGCTCTCATTTGATAGATTAGAGGAGAATTTGGCGCAAGCTTTTCATACTCATCTATTTCAATAAAAGCATCATCTTTCATCCCTTTTTGAAAATAATATTGTGCCAGCAGTGAATGTATCAACGGTTTATCTTTATATTGATCTTTCACTTTATTAAGAATTTCAAAAGCCTCATCGTTCCTGTTTAAATCCATTAACGCACGTGCTTTTGTCAGGTTATTTTTTGTAAGTTCAAGAGATTTTTCTGGCTGAGAGTTCCTTATGTAATACCCGGCCAGAATTTCTTCAAATTCTTTTAATCCTGAATCCTTTAGCCCTCTCTCCAAAATCTGAATGGAAGATTCTATACCTTCTGTTTTTTCATATAATTCCGCTAGTTTGATATAAGGCATGGGGTTCTTTTCATCATCATCAGCTATTCTCAGGTACATATCGATAGCTTCCTGATATTTTTCTTCCCCTTCACAAAGACTTGCGTACAAATACCTGGCGGGAAGAGCTTCTGCATTATCTTTTGCATGCTCAATTGCTTTTTTATAATCTGATTTTGCATAGCTCATTTGTTGTTGCAGTGCATGCATATTTCCTCTTAAAAGATAGTATTTAAACTTGTCTTCTGTTTGGTAGATTTCTACAAGCTGTTGATGTGCAAGAATATTTGCAGGGTCGATTTCAAGCATTCTGCTGTAATAAATTTTTGCATCTTCTTTTTTATCAATGATTAATGCCAAATGTGCAAGTTTTGTTAACAAATCAATATCCATTGGCGAGTGTGCCAATTCTTTTTTATACTCAGAATAGGCTTCTTCGTATTTTTCATCCATTTCATATTGTTCTGCAAGTTTCATTTTATTCTCCTAATTAAATTTGTTTTGAGTGTTTGAAATTCCTTCATTAAAATAACATGCAATTCCTTGTTTTGCTATTCCTAATACGGATTTTAATATTTCAAGTTCTTCTTTTGTAAAATTTTGAAGCACAAAAACTTCAGACGGCAAATTTGGTTGCGGTCCAATACCTATTTTTAATCGTGCAAAATCCTGCCTTCCAAGATGTTGAATTATTGATTTTATACCATTATGACCACCATCCGAACCATTTACCCTAAATCTTATTTTTCCTAGCGGTAAAGATAAATCATCGAAAACAATAATAATATCTTCAATATGTAACTTATAATAATCAACAACAGCACGAACAGCTTCGCCTGAAAGATTCATAAAAGTTGTAGGTTTTATAATAAGATAATCTTCACCACCTTCTTTTAAGCTGGCCATAAGACATTTTAACTTTGAATTTTCTTTGAAATTGAGATTATGATTAAGAACAATGCTATCAGCAAGCATAAATCCCGCATTATGCCTTGTGAAAGTATATTTATCACCTATATTTCCTAAACCAGCAATTAATTTCATATTTACCTGAACCTTCTCATATTTTTCATCATCTGATGCATGCTGAGTTTGCCGGCACCTTGTTGCCCAAGTTTTCCGCTCATTTTTGACATTGCATTTTTCATATCGGAAGCACCTTTCATCATTTTACGCATCATTTCAAACTGGCTGATATATTGATTAACATCATGTATCGAGATTCCTGAGCCGTTTGCAATTCTTTTCTTTCTTGAAGTATTCATCAATTCAGGGTGCTCTCTCTCTTCAGGTGTCATAGATTGAATAAATACTTCAATACGCTTAAATTCTTGCTCTCCTTTATGAGAAATTAATTGTCTGTCATCTTTTGAAATTTTAAGTCCGGGAATTAATCCGAGTATTTGGTCCATAGAACCGAGCATTTTCATCTGAGACTGCATTTTTAAGAAATCATTGAACGAAAATTCGGCTTTAGCCATTTTCTTTTCCATTTCTATTGCTGTTTTTTCATCAAAAACAGCCTGAGCTTTTTCTACAAGTGAAACGATATCTCCCATTCCTAATATTCTGTCGGCAATTCTTGCGGGATAAAAGGAATCCAGAGCATCCGTTTTTTCTCCGATACCTGTTAATTTTACAGGCTTACCCGTACAATAAGCTAAACTTAGTGCAGCACCTCCTCTTGAATCACCGTCTAATTTTGTTAAGACTATCCCTGTTATACCGAGTTGTGCATCAAAATTTTCCGCAACATTAACGGATTCTTGTCCTGTCATAGCATCAATAACAAGCAACTTTTCGGCCGGATGAAAAACTCTGTCGATTATCAAGAGTTCTGCCATCATTTCGGTATCTATTTGCAGTCTGCCTGCTGTATCAAGAATAAGTGTATTAAAACCTTTTTCTTTTGCATAATCAATAGCACATTGTACAATTGATTGAACGTCAGAATTATCTTTTGAAAATACTTCAATGCCGATTTGTTCTCCCAATGCATTTAATTGCGTTATTGCTGCAGGTCTGTATATATCACAGGCAACCAGTAGCGGATTTCTGCCATCGTTTTTTAATTTAACGGCTAATTTTGCAGAAGTTGTTGTTTTTCCGGACCCTTGGAGTCCCAACATCATTATTAAATTCGGATGTCCTGAAAAATCAATAGGAGCAGAATCAGTACCCATTATAGAAACAAGTTCATCATGCACAATTTTTATAAGCTGTTGAGAGGGATTTACTCCATGTATAACATCTTCCCCTTCGGCTTTATCTTTTATATTAGATATAAATGATTTTACTACTCTTAAATTAACATCTGCATCCAATAAGGCTCTTCGAATTTCTCTCAATGCATCCTGCATATTTTCTTGAGTTAATTCACTTTGTCCCCTTGTTTTTGCAATAATATCTTGTAATTTATCAGATAATGAATCAAACATAAAATACATATCCCTTTAAAATTATATTTTATGTATAAACTAGCATAAACAAAGGAAAAAATTAAGCACTAACTAAATATATTCATATGCTGTTCTATATTGTTATCCATTACCTTTTTAATTGATTCCATCATCTGTTTAATTGCAGATTGTTCAGTTTCCAAGTTTTTCATTCTTGTATCAATTCTGGTTTCTTTTGCGTTTATTAAAGTCTTTTCGTGTTCATATTTAACCAATGCATCATCTCTATATTCAGCATCACTAACTTGAATAATATTTTTACAGTTTAGTGCAACATCTGTATCATAAGTATTTTGGTATTTATATTCACGTCCGTTAAATACAAGGTCTCTTTCAACGTTTGTAATCGTAAACATTCCGTTTTGCAGCATTTGATTCAAATAATCATTGTCTGCTACATTTTCATAACAGCGCCAACCTTTTTCAGCTATTGAAGAAAATAAATCATCATAAAAATCAATTTTTGATTTAACATCAGCTGTAAATAACTGGTTATATGCTGACAATGAAGATTCCATCAAAGTTTTAGCATTATCTCTTTTTGTTTCCCATGCACTGTATTCTTGTTTATATTCTCTATATTTATCATCGTCTATATTATACCAGACCAATTGGTCATTACCCGAATTATCCAATTTCTTTGCCCCTTGGTATGCTCCAACTATTTGATCAATCAATTTTTTTACTGTAACAGATTCAACATTTACAATAGAATCTTTTACGGCATCACAAGCTTTTTCAAATTTGCTTGCATCATCAAGGAAATAACCCTTTAAGCTGCTTTTTATTTTTTCAATAACACTAGGAATGTCTGAAAGACTTATGGTTTCAGAGTCTTTACCGTATGCGTTTGCCCAATCATCAATACCTCCGCAGCTACCCAATTTTTTGAACAAGTTTAATGTATTATTTTTTGTAAATTTCGATTTATCAGGTTTTTCTGTTTCTATTTTTTCCAAAGCTTCTTTGTTTTCCAAATAAGCAAGCCAATAATCGTCAGCCCCTTCTATATCAGATGGGTTAACGCCTGTTATATCAGCCAAAATATCTGCACTGTGTGATTCCCAATCTCCGGGAGTTCCGTCAGGAGAAATTATTTCGGCATATTTTTTATATTTACTGTCAACAACTACTCTACCGTTCATATCAGTAATCATATAAAGTTGGTTTTTATTTATAGCATCTCTCGGATGCATTAGATTTGCGTAAGTTAAATCAACACAATCAACACCGCCATTATTGCTCCACTTTAATGTCTTTGCATTCAAAGCTTCTTGATAATGACGGGTAACATTTTGCATATCTGCGGAAAGCCTCATTTTTTGCATAGAAAGCTGAGTAAGTTTGCATCTTACGTCATTACCCCTTTGGGTAAGTTGTAATAGTCTAACTTGTGATGCCGCCATTCCCATAATTGAGTTTCTTTCCTTTATAGTTTTCCCTTGTTCAACATGTATTAACGGCATTTTTACCTAAAAACTTTAATATTTTAGCAAAATTTTTACAAAACTTTACATTTCAGGTTCCAAAGTAAATTCAAATTATTTTTTGCATTTTAACTGATTATTAGACACGAAAAATCACTTGTTGTAGAATAAATCTGTAGATAAATTAGTATAAATTTAATAGGGTATCAGATATGTTAAAAGATTTTTTCTTAGATGAAGTTGAGAATGGCATAAAAAAAGCAATTGAAATGAATAAAATCGGGCAATTAACAGCAGAAGATAATTATGCTCTTGTTATTGAAAAACCTAAAAATTCAGAGTTTGGTGATTTTGCAGTTAATGTTTCATCGCTAGCACGAGTTGCAAAAATTGCTCCTCCAATGATTGCAAATGCTATTTTGGAATTTTTACCGCAAAAAACATATACGGTATCCGTTGTTGGCGGGTTTATAAATTTTAAAATAAAAGATGAAATTTTAGCCGATATAATAGCCGAAATTTTGGAAAAAGGTGAAAATTACGGAAAAAATCAGGTTAAAAATAAAGAAAAAATTCTGCTGGAGTATGTTTCAGCTAACCCTACAGGACCTTTCCACATAGGACACGGACGCTGGGCTGCTATGGGGAGTGCGTTGGCTAATCTTTTAAGATTTTACGGGCATGATGTTTTTGAAGAATTCTATATAAATGATGCAGGGAGTCAAATCCAAAAACTTGGAAATTCTTTAAGAATTCGTATTCAGCAAGAATTAGGGATAAATATAGACTTTCCTACAGACGAAATAGAACGCAAAAATTATTATCCTGGAGATTATTTGATTCCGACTGCAAAAAATTATCTCGCAACACATAAAGAAATTAATAAAGAAAACGTCAACGCTATTCCGCTTGAGGAACTTTGCGAATTCGCAAAACAGGAAATGGAAGCGAAACAGCAGGCTCTGTTAAAGGATTTCAGAGTGCATTTTGACAAGTTCTACTCAGAACTGGATTTACACAAATCAGGCAAAGTGGAAGCAGGAGTAAAGAAACTGACAGAAAAGGGTTACATATACGAGAATGACGGCGCTATGTGGTTTAAATCAACCGCTTTTGGTGATGATCAGGACAGAGTAATCAAAAAAGCCGACGGTTCAAATACTTACCTTACGGCTGATATAGCATATCATGCAGATAAGTTTGACCGCGGGTTTGACCGTCTGATTGATATTTGGGGCGCTGATCACCACGGCTATATTGCAAGAGTAAAAGCATCTTTAGAGGCTTTAGGATATAATTCCGATAAATTCGAAGTGCTTTTGGGACAATTAGTTAATTTAGTTGTTGATGGAAATGAAGTCAGAATGGGCAAGCGCAAAAACATGGTTACTCTTGACGACCTGATTGAAGAAGTCGGGATTGATGCAACCCGTTACTGGATGTGTATGAGAAATATTGATGTAACTCTTGATTTCGACATAGAGCTTGCAAAACGTTCGACAGACGAAAATCCTGTATTTTATGTTCAATACGCTCATGCAAGAGTTTGCTCAATCCTCAGAAATGCAATCTCTCAAGGTAAAATTAATAATGAGCCGGCACCGATGACGGAAGAAGAATTAAAAGAACTAGAAACTAATTTTGATAAATCTTTGATTTCAAAAACAGCTGATTCCGCAAAAGCGTTAATTATGAAACTTGAAGAATTCAAGTCAGTAATTGCACTTTCAGCTGAAAATCGAACGGTTTATACGATTTGCCGTTATGTTCAGGAGCTTGCACAGGAATTTCATTCATTCTATAACGCTAACCGTGTAATAGGAGAAGATAAAGACCTTATGAAAGCAAGACTTGCCCTCATTATTGCAATAAAAACCGTACTTAAAAACGCTCTTGATATTCTTGCGGTTTCTGCACCGGAACGCATGTAAGAACCGAAAATTAATAAAAGTAGAGGCAGCGAGCAGAATGCCCGCCGCCTCTTGTTTTAGAATAAAAATACGAAACCAAATATTATTTTAAAGTAATATTAACTGCTCCTCTGTCATACTGAGCGTAAGCGAAGTATCCAACCCTTTAGAAAAAACTACAAACCGGCTGGATTCTTCGGCTAAAGCCTCAGAATGACCTTGTTGTAGTTCATTTTACTTTAATTTACCCCTTTACTACAATATTTACCAGTTTTTTCGGAACAACAATTGTTTTTACAATTTCTTTCCCCTCTGTTAATTCTTTGATTTTGGGACTTTCTAAAGCAAATGCTCTCAATTCATCGTCATTGACGCCTTCATCAACTTCAATTTTGTCCTTAACTTTACCGTTAATTTGCACAACAAGAGTTATTTTACTTGCTTTAGCAAGATTTTCATCCCATTTGCACCATTCTTCTTCATGAATAGAAGTTGTATATCCGAGTTCATGCCAAATTTCTTCCGCAAGATGAACTGTTACCGGTGCCATTAATTTGATTAAGGAAATGACCGCAAAACTGAATACATTTTTGTCTTCTTCATTCAGTTTGGATTTTTTACCCCGCCATTCATAAATTGCATTAGTAAGTTCACGATATTTGGAAATTACGGTATTAAATTGAAAATCATTTGAAATATCGTTTGTAATACCTTTCATTGCAATATTTACGACACGAACGAGGTCGTCATTTTCTCCGGCAAGCGGAAATTCAAGTTTATAATCTTTATTTATCAAAGCATGATTTTCCGAGAATAAACGCCAAACTCTGTTCAGAAACTTGTAACATCCCTCGACTCCCGCATCAGACCAGTCAAAATCCCTTGCCGGAGGAGAGTCTGAAAGTATAAACAACCTGGCCGTATCAGCTCCGTAGTTTTCAAATATTTCATCAGGATCAACCGTATTTCCTTTTGATTTAGACATTTTTGAACCGTCTTTTAAAACCATACCTTGTGTTAAAAGATTTTTAAACGGCTCATCAAAATCCAAAAGTCCGCAATCTCTGAGTGCTTTTGTAAAGAATCTTGAATAAAGCAAATGTAAAATTGCATGTTCTATTCCGCCTACATATTGGTCAACCGGCAGCCAATGATTTACCAATGCTTTATTAAAACATTCTTTGTCATTTTTTGCATCTGCGTACCTTAAATAATACCAACTTGAACAAATAAAGGTGTCCATTGTATCCATTTCACGTGTTGCATGACCTCCGCATATCGGACAAACAGTATCTTTAAAAGTCGGAGAAGTCGTTATTGGTGATTTCCCGACAACTGAAAAATCAACGTCAGTCGGTAGCATTACGGGAAGATTTTCTTCTTTTTCGGGAACAATTCCGCATTTATCACAATAAACAACAGGAATGGGCGCTCCCCAATATCTTTGGCGTGAAATCAGCCAATCTCTCAGTCTGAATTGTGTCTTAAATTCTCCGAATCCGCCATCAACTGCCTTTTGTGTTATGGCTTTCTTAGCTTCAGTATTCTTCATACCGTTAAATTCGTTTGAATTTATAAGTATTCCTTCTTCTGTATATGCTTCATCTTTGCAATCTGACGGATTCTCCGTATTTTGTATAACAACCTTGAGAGGTAAGTTATATTTCTTTGCAAATGCAAAATCTCTCGTATCATGAGTCGGAACTGCCATAACCGCCCCCGTTCCGTATTCAACAAGAGCATAATCGGCAGTCCACAGCGGGAATTCTTCACCGTTAAACGGATTTATGCAATGAGTTCCTAACGGAACTCCGGTTTTAGGTCTTTCGGTTGAAAGTCTTTCAATTTCCGACATTTTACGGGCATTTGCTCTGTATTCTTCAACAGCTTGCTTGTTTTCCGGTGTTGTAAGTTTTTCTATATCTTTATATTCAGGTGCAACAACAAGGTATGTTATACCGTAAACCGTATCAGGTCTTGTTGTATATACAGGAACTTCCATCCCCTCTATTTCTTTAACTTTGAATCTTAACAGAGCACCTTCCGATTTTCCAATCCAATTTGCTTGCATTGTTTTAACATTATCGCCCCAACCTTTAAGTTTATCCAAATCTTTAAGCAAAACATCTGCATAATCAGTTATTTTTAAAAACCATTGTGAAAGGTATTTCTTTTCTACAATACTGTCACATCTCCAGCATTTGCCGTCAATAACTTGTTCATTTGCAAGAACCGTTCCGCATTTGTCACACCAGTTAACAGCAGCCTCTTTTTTGTATGCTAATCCTTTTTTATATAGTTGTAAAAACAACCATTGAGTCCATTTATAATAATCGGGTTTGCAAGTTGTAACCTCTCTGTCCCAATCGTATGAAAGTCCGAGCATCTTGAGTTGTTTTGTCATATAAGCAATGTTTTCATCTGTCCATTTTGCGGGGTCAGCATTATGTTGCATTGCCGCATTTTCCGCAGGTAGTCCAAAGCTGTCCCAACCTATCGGATGAAGCACATTAAATCCGTTCATTTTCTTGAAGCGTGCTATAACATCTGTAATTGTATAGTTTCTTACATGTCCCATGTGCAATTTTCCTGACGGATAAGGAAACATTGATAATGCATAATATTTTGGCTTATTGTTCTCATCAAGAGTTTTAAAAGATTTATTATCTTCCCAAACTTTTTGCCATCTTTTTTCTATTTCTTGCGGAAAATATCCCTCTTTCATTCTTCCCTCCTCGTAATAATGTGTAAATTATAACACAAAATATAAATTGTATTTTTTCTTTAATGCGCAATTATTACAACCTAAAAAAAAGAGTCTAAATCGACTCTAAAAACTTAATGTGTGTGTGAAGTGTAGTAAACATAAAATTTTTAATATCCTATATATATAAAGTATTTTTATATAAAGAAATTGCTTATTTGCTTAACAAATCTTAACAATAAGTTGTTTTTTTTATAAAAATAGTTAAAGAGAAGATATATGAGAGGTAGTTTGATGTTCATTACAGATTTATTTAACATTAAAAAGACTTGCAGACACGAAAGAATATCACCAGACCGTGAAACAGCTTATTGTCCGGATTGCGGTAAGTTGATAAAAAACGAGTGGTACATTACAAGATGTTCATGCTGCGGAGTTAAACTAAAAACCACAAGTATTAAAGGTGAAATACAACCGCAATTTAATTATTGTTCCAATTGCGGCGGGAATGAATATACTGTCGAAAAATTAGATAAAATTAACTTTATTGACATTAATTTTGCTGTACTTAAAAAAACAGAAGTTGAGGAAAAATATATAACCCCAAATACTATCCAATGTTGGCAGGAAAGAACAATTTCGCAGCCAAAATTGCTAGCACAATACCTGTAAAATCAGCTATCAGTCCGGTTAGAATTGCATATCTGAATTTTTTTATACCAACTGAGCCAAAATAGACAGAAAGCACATAAAATGTGGTTTCTGAACTTCCAACCATAATTGCAGCAAGAAATGCAATAAACGAATTTGCTCCGTTTGCTGATACTAGTTCAGAAAACAATCCCAATGTTGCAGAACCTGAAAGTGAGCGAGTAAAAATAATGGGTACAATATCAGCAGATATTGACATTTTATTCAAAACAAAGCCAAACAACGTTGTTATCCAATCCATCGCACCGGATGCTCTGAACATAGCTATCGCAACTATTAATGCAACAAGATAAGGTATAATCGTTATTGAAACTTTAAATCCGTCTTTTGCGCCTTCAATAAATGCTTCATATATGGGTACTTTTTTGATAATTCCGACTGTAAAAATTACAAGAATTATTATAGGTAATATTGCGGAAGAAATTATTTCGAACATAATTTATCCTCCGATAATTTGTATATTTTTTTTAACAATAAAGCTGTAATTATTGCCGTAATAAAAGCTAATGTTGTAACAATTAATGTCGGTATAATTATTCTCGTTGGATTCGAACAACCCATTCCTGCAAGTATTGCGATGACAGTTACAGGGATAATCTGGAAACCTGCCGTATTCATTCCTAAAAACATGCACATGCTATCTGTTGCAACTTCTTTGTTTTCGTTATCTTCCTGTAATTCTTTCATAACTTTTAATCCGATTGGGGTTGCAGCATTTGTTAAGCCAAGTGCATTGGCGCTCAAACTCATTGTTATATCCCCTAATGTCGAAGAATCTTTTTTAACATCATTAAACAAAAGCCTGGCAACCGGATATATCAATTTAGAAATAATTTTTATTAATCCGGATTCCTCAGCAACACGCATTATACCAAGCCAAAAAGCCATTATTCCGATAAGTGAAAATGCTATTTTTATTGCAATATCGCAACTGTCAATCATTGCGGAGGTAACACTATCCAATCTGTTATTTAACAGACCGGCTATAACGGAAATTGCAACCAAAAAGAAAAAAATATAATTCATAGGTTAATATTAAAAAAAAAATTACCATTTGTCACTATTTTTATATTATTATATAATTGTTAAGTAATATATTAAAATAAGATGTGGGATTGTGGTTTTATGGCAGATATTGACAATATAGCAGTTATTAACGAAAATTTCGATACGGTTAAGACTCTTTTAAATTCAATAAGAGCTCAAGGGATATTAAATACATCTGATGTTGATAAGCTCTTAAGCGGCATTAATTCTAAACTGGAAAAAATTAATACAGAAGAAGATATTGACCTTATAAAAGTATTTTTGACCGAATTAAAGCAAAACTTGGATGAAAGACACAATGTTCTTGTATCAAAGTTTGGAGCAATAGAAGCATTATTTTCAAATTTATTAAAAAATAGCAATGAACTTCCAAAATCATCCGAACTGAAAGAATTGTTCGATATAGTTGCAACAAATCTGTCTGTTTTTTCCAGAGAAGTGGTTGCACAAAAAGAATCGTTAACAGATATCGGAATGAGAATTGATGCTATAAGATCTGATGATTCTCAGAAAAAAGATATTATTAAAAATATAACTCTTTTAAAACCTGATTTGGAAAGATTAAGCAATGGTTTTGATACAATCGTATTGAGTTTGAATGATAATTTTAAAACACTTGCTAAGACAATATCTTCAAGTGATCAAGCCGAAAATCTTGATAAATTTGCTAAAAGTATTGAGAGCATGGAAGTTTCTTCTAATGCACTGCTGTCTGCTCTGCAATTACTGGATAAAAAGACCGAAAATGTTTCTGAATCATTAAAAGAATTAGCTACAAAATCAGACTCTGAGCAAGCAGAAAAAAATATTAATGAATTAAAACAATTAAATCAAAATATAAGTCAGGCAGTAGACGAAATCAATAATCGTTATACGAAGATTGATAGTTTAGCCGAAAAGATTGACGCATCAGTAAATATCATAGTTAACCTAAAAGCTATGCTTGAAGATGCAGATAATCAAAATGCAAAAGTTATTTTAGACAGTGTAGACAAACTACATAATAAACTTTCAGAAATAAATACCGATTCACAATTTGAAGAATTCAAAAGTTCATTTGAAAACTTATTAAGAGAACTTTCACAAAGTAATATGAATTCTGTTCTTGAAACAATAGAATCTCAAGAAAATGAGATAAAAACAAGTTTAGATGACAAAATTAAAAATTTTTCAAATTTAAGTACAGCAAATTTGAATAAAATATTAAGCAATATATCTTCAAATGCTGACTCATTGAATACTAGAATAAGTGAAACACAGTCTGAGATTTCAGCTATTTGTACCGGTAGTTTCAATACAGTTTTTGATAATATTGCAGATTTAAGAAAAGCTCTGTCTCAAATTGACGAAAATGGTGTTTCTGCAAACAATGCTATGTTTTCAAATATATCTGACAGATTAACTTTATTTGAGACTGCATTAAAAGAATCTCTTGAGAGTCAAGAAATGACTACAAATAATGCATCTTCCAAACTCTGTGAACAGGTTGAAAACATTAAAAATCTTTCAAATGTGCTTGATTATAAGATGGATACTTCTGTCGTTGAGATATCAAACATGACGAGAATGTTTGATACATTAAAATCTTCTATTGACGGGGTTTTGGCTCTTAATTTTGCGGATTCAGTTAAGGATTTAAGGGCTGATTTATATGCCTCAAAACAAGATTTTACACATGCACTTGAAACATCTGAGACAAACTTGTCGGAAAAAGTAGCTAATGATATATACGGTAAATATGAATTAATAATAAGCAGAATAGATTCAGCTGAAGAAGAGTTTAATAAAGTACAAACTTCTACATTAGCATACCTGAAAGATGTAATGGAAAAAATCTCTTCATCAATTGTAGACATACTTTCATATGTCAGTGAATCTAAAGAATTTCCTATAGAAGAAATTGATAAAAAGATTGACAGTATTTCTGACATATTAAAGGAAACAAACATAAATTATGTTGAAAATGTAAGAAGCATTGTTGATATAATTCGTGTTCAAGTTGAAAACAATCTGGAACGTATAGAAAAAGATTCCGCTAAGCGTATTGATTATATAAATAATAACGTAACTGTTAATGCAGAAAATATACAACAAGAAGTTAAAAACACCTATGATAAAATACTGGAAATTCAAAGTTTATATAATGAAATTAAAGAACTTGTTGACATAAATTCTGTTGATAACAGTACCAGATATGATAAATTATTTGCTGATGTAAATAACATCAATTCAGATATGGAGAAAAAACTTCTTACTTTCAAAACATCTTTGTTGGACAAAATATCTGAATACAAGAATGAATTTACCTGTGATAATGCGGATAAAATTAATGAATTTAAGTTTACTGTTGAAAATTTATACAATAAAGGTTCACAAAATATTGTCGATCTGCTTGAAAATTTAAAAGTTCAATTAGAGTCATTGCGCGCAGAGAATAATACTGAAAGAAGTTCTGGTTTAGGCAGTATACTGGAAAATATTTATGATATTAAAGAATTAGTTAACACTTTTAATACTGAAAACATTGAAATTAGAAGTAATGCTCTTGCTAATATATATGGCGATTTTGACAGTATAAAATCAAAAATTAATGATTTATCAAACGAAATTTCGGATGGAAGAAAGAGTAACTTAGCTAGCATAATAGAAAATATAAACAGTTTACGAAATCTAATTACAGATTTATCAGAACAAACCAACCAAGCAAGAGTGGATGCTTTCTCCAAAGTCTATGAAAACTATGAAGATATAAAGACTAAAATTGAAACACTGGCAGATGAAAGTTCCGGAGCAAGAACAAGTGCTTTAGCAAAATTACTCGAAAATTTTGTCGGTTTAAAAGATTATATAAAAATGTTAAATACTAAAACCGAAAATGAACTTATTCAAAAGACGGATTCTATTATGGATTGCTTTGATTCTGTAAAGGCAGTTCTGAATAAAGTTGACGAAAATGTTGACGGAGATATGACAAGACAGTTATCTATTATTGAAAGTAACTTTGAATCTCTGGTTTCACAAATGACCATATTAAATGAAAAAGCAGAACAATCCGTAGTTGAAAAAATTAACAGTGAGTATTTAAATATATCTTCAAGAATAAATGAAAGTGTTACAAATAAACTTGAAGAATACAAAACTAAAATTGAAGAAACATTTGATAATTTATCAGACAGGGCAAAGAAGCAGTCTGATTATATTGATGAAAAGATATCAGACATTCATTCCGTAATGATTTCTGTATGGGCATCACAGTCTGAAAAGAATATGCGTCAAATTGACGAGATTTCAGAAAATTTAAGCACCATGCTTGAAGAAAATGTTAAGCTGGCTACAGGAGATTATCAAGCATTAAAAGATTATTTAAATGATTTTACTCAGGAATTAACTAAAAATAATGAACTCTTAGCTCAAAACTTAAAAGCACAGCTTGATGATATGACGAAATATGTTGATTCCGTTATTGATATTCAAACCCAAGAATCTGATGCACATATTGATGAATTTGCAAAACTTCTCGAATCACTGACGGAAAAACTATATAAAAAAACTGATGAGATACTCGAATATTCGAGTACTCAGGCAGATCTTTCACATGATATAAAAGATAACATAATGATTCTCACTGAAAAGAGTGATAATCTGACAGATAAACTTTCTGATTGGTCTTCAGCACTTGAAAACAGCTCTGAAAATGCAGACATGAAATTGAATGAAATAAAGGGTACTATTTCAGATATATCTACAAATCTTGATTCGTCAACAGAAAAAATTATTGGCATTTCAAGAGAAAATTCAATGGCAGAATTAAAAGCTATAGAAGAAGCTTCTGAAAAACTTATTGAACAATTAGAACTTCAAAAACAGACAGTTTCTTCTATAAATAATTTTATTTCAAAAACTATGCAAGATAAACTTAAAGCTATATCTGCTGAAATTGAAAAAGAAACAGATATAATAGTTGCTGAATTGGTAGAACAGTTTGATACAGTAAAAAAATCTCAAGAAGATGCTGCCATTCAGATAACTACAGGCATCGAATCAATAATTGAAAGTCAGATATATAACAATATTGAAGATTTGAAATCATATTTGGATGTAAAAACAGATACTTCTATAATGACTGATAAACTTGACAATTTGAAGGTTGAAGTAACTGCAACATTAGAAAATGTTATTTCAGACCTCAATAAAATGCTTAAATCTGATGTATTTACTACAGCATTATCTGATTATAGAGTTGCAAATGAGATTTTAATTAACTCGGCAACTGAAAGAATAAATGAAAAAATTGCAGATTTTATGGGCAGCTCATCTTCCCAATTAAATGATTTGGTTGGCAAAGGCTTAAAAGGGGTTGAGAATAAACTTGCTTTATTTGATAAAAAATTTGTAGAAACTTTAGTTGACAAATATGAAGAAATAAAGCTACTTTCAAATAAATACAATTTCTCTTTGGATGAACTAAAAGGCTCATTTGATGACATAATAAAAGACTTTAAAGATGTAAAGGATGATGTCAATTTACAAATTACAAAACTAATAGACGGGTTTAAGGCATCATCTGAAAGCACAAATTCCGAAATACGTAAATTATTTGATAGTTTTGAACATTTACGGTCACAGATATCAAATAAATCATTTGATGAAGCATTTCAGGCTTCAATAAACAAACAAATTTGTTCTCTTGAGTCTTTAATTAAAGATCAAATGGCTTGTATAGAAGATATAAATGATATGTGCGGAACTAATTTACCTGACGTATCAGAATTAAATACATTGGTAAAAGGTGTTGTTATTCATTCGCTGGAAACTTTATCAGATAAGCTGGATGATTTATGTACGCACACTGATGTTAAGAGAAATTTAAACGAACTTGCTGAATATCAGCAAAAAACAGCTAAAAGAATTGAAGAATTAGATAATAAATATGATATACAAAAAGATTTAACAAATATTGAAGAAACGATTGAGACAGCTTTAAAAGAAACGAAAGCTGATTTAATAACACAATTCTTGAATATATTCAATCAAATATCTTTTGTTGCTGAACAAGAAGAAATAATTGACTACATACAAGAAAAACATGATGAATTAATCACAATTTTGAGTCATTTAGTAACTACCACAACTGATATTGATACTGTAAGGAATAATATATCAACTGTTGATAACAAAATTAATTCTCTAAAAGATGAAATTAATACAATAAATGAAAAGATTACAAATATAATTTCATCTGACGGCGATATTGATTATGTATACAGCCTGCAAGATTTGGAATCAGATATTGCTAATCTTCGAATAGTATTGAAAGAAATGAAAGATAACCATGCTGACTATAGCGGAGATTTTAACAACCTAATGTCTTCTACGGAAAATGTATACAAACTTGTCGAGTCAATAAAAGATGAATTACCGGATAAAAACTCTTTTGACAGTTTAACCGAAGATATTGTAAGTATCAGTACAAGGACAAATAAGCTTTTACTTGCTTCTGATGAATCTTATAAAACTCTGAAAGACAATCTGCATGATTTTAAGCTGGTTATCGATGATTTGGATGAAAGAACAAGAAATTTTGCGCAGGAATCCGGTATGGACAGAATTGATTCAAAATTAAATGCTATAAATACAATGATGCAAAACGGAGCAAAAACAAATCAAGTCTTTAATGAAGTATTTGAATATCTAGCTCAATGGGTTGATAATGCAGGAAACCAAATAAATTCAATTTCTGATAAAGTTGAAATACTTGATGATATAGGTCAGATAAAAACAATGCTGACTGATATGAAAGCCGAATCTGAAGATAATTCCGAAAATGTTGAGTTAATCGAAGCATTAAGCAATGTATTTGATAAACAAGCTAAAAAGATTAATGCAATGGAAACCAAAATTGATAAAATGATTGTTGAGAACACTATTAACTATCAGAAAAATAAACTTGATCTTACGCCAATGGAAGATACACTTAATAAATTCCTTGCAGCAATAAGCGAAAAAATGACAACTCAACAGGAAAAAATTAATTCCTTAGAGTCAGCTCTTGAAAAAGTTATAGATATATTGGACGAAAAAGATACTGCTCAATTAACCAAAAAAGTTGGTGGGATGGACAGACAAATAGCAAAATTAAATAAAAGTATCGAAAAAATAGCATCACATGTTGTTGAAAAATAAAATTAGTAAAATAAAAACTTTTATGGATAGCAATAACATTCTTACCGGAGAGGAAGAATGTTATTGCTATGCGGAAGATGCATCTAATTTAATTAAACCTCAAAGAACACCTGATATTGTTGTATTTGCAGAAACTATTGAGGATGTACAAAAGGTTATGAAGTATGCCTACGAAAATGATATCCCTGTAATTTCCAGAGGAGCAGGAACGAATATGGTAGGCTCTTGTGTTTGTAATGTCGGAGGAATAGTTCTTAATTTTTCTAAAATGAAGAAAATTATTAATATTGATAATGTCAATATGACTGCTACAGTTCAGCCCGGTGTAATCTTAGGGGACTTAAAAAAAGCAGTCGAAGAATTTGGGTTATTTTTCCCTCCAGATCCGTCAAATTATGCGGTATCAACTGTAGGCGGAGCAATTGCACAATCATCAGGCGGTGCATTAGGATTCAAATATGGAACAATAAAAAATTATGTATTATCGCTAAAAGTTGTAACTTCTGACGGCAGACTTTTAACTTTGGGGGCAGATACGCCAAAGGATTCTTCAGGTTATCATCTTGCACAATTGATGGTCGGAAGCGAGGGAACACTTGCCATTATTGTTGAAGCTGTTTTGAAATTGATACCAAAGCCTGAGTCAATTAGAGCAATTTCTGCTTACTTTGAAACTATTTCTGCCGGAATGAATGCGGTTAACAATATTATAGAATGCAAAATCTTACCTGCTGCAATTGATTTTATGGATAAGAATGCAATTATTACTGTTGAAGATTATACAAAATGCAAATTAAATACCGATAAAGAATGTTTACTACTTATTGCACTCGATGGTTTTGAACATTCAATTTCATATCAAACTGATAAAATTTCTGATGTGTTAAAAAACTCCGGAGCAACAGAAATTAGGGTTTCTCATAATGAAGAAGAGTATGATACCATTTGGAATGCCAGACGTGCATCTTTTGCCGCAGCGGCAAGACTTGCTCCTGATATTGTTACAGATGATATTATTGTTCCGAGAAAACACCTTGTTGAAATGACAGAAAAATGTAAAAAAATTGCAGGTAAATATAATTTAAAAATGTGCTTGATAGGTCATGCAGGCGATGGCAATCTTCATCCGCAAATAGCTTTAAATTTGAAAAATGATAATGAATTCAAAAATTGTATGGATGCCAGAGCCGAAATATATAATGAAGCAATAATGCTGGGAGGAAGAATTTCTGCCGAGCATGGAATAGGTCTGGAAAAAAAATCATTTTTCTTGCAGTCAATAGATGGTGTGGCATTAGATTATATGAAAATGATTAAAAAACTTTTTGACCCAAAAAATATATTAAATCCGGGGAAAATTTTGTAGATAAGGAGAAAATATGGATATAGTTGTTATTTATTGTACCGTACCGACAAAACAATTGGCTAAAGAAATTACTCAAGTAATTATGAAACATAAACTTGCCGCATGTATTTCTATGATTGAAAACGTAAAATCTGTTTTTTCCTGGGAAGGTGAAATCTGTGAAGAAAAAGAAATTATGCTTATGATTAAAACAAGACGTGCAAATTATGGCAAAATTAAACTCGTAATCGAGGATGTACATACATATAATGTTCCGGAGATAATTGCCCTCCCGATTGTAGATTGCTCTGAGGATTATTTAAAATGGCTTGTACAAGAGACTGCGTCATAAAACTTTCAGAACATATTAAATCCTTTGGTATTTCAGTAAATATTGGCAAAAATAAAGCCAGAGGAAATAAAGGATTTTTCAAAACTGACGGTAACAGTTATAAAATAGACATTAGAAAAAATTTATCAGAAGAAGAAATGTTACGTATACTTGTACATGAATTTGTACATTATGTGCATTATACTTATGATAAAACACTGAAATCATTGGATTTTATTTTCCCTGATTGTTTTGATGATTATTATGAAGATTTATTGAAACTTACGGTAGATACAGTGCCAAAAAAGTTTGCAGAAGAATTGTTTAACCAAAAATATTCTTTAAAAAATGAAATAGATTCTCTTTCTAAAAAAATTAAAACTACATATCCAAATATAAAATTGAGTGATAAAAATAATCATCTTAATAAAGAAATTTCAAGATTGGACTTTAAATATTTGCTTAAATATGACCGTGTGAAAATTTTGTCAGGGTTTTCAACAAAAGTATTAAGCATTGAGGATTTCCAAAGTGATTTCCCGCAAATCAATCCGGTTTATTATGATTATCTCATTCTATGTTCATTGAAAAGACAAATGAACCGTGTAAACAGCAAAATTTCACGTTTAAATAGGTACTATAATTCTCTTTCAGAGCTTTTGGCACGCTCTTTTGAATATTATGTAACAGAAGCAGAAACAATGAGAGAACTAACCCCAAAATTATATGATTATTACAAATATATAATTTATACAAAAAAAATTAAAGAAATTTCTGAAATGATTAAAATTGTTATGGAAAATGGATTAAAAGTCGAATATAAATAAATATACAACAATATTTAGAGGGGACAAATTAGTTTACCCTCCATATGAATTATTTGAAAACAAATAATTATATATTATTCTTCTTTTTTGCCACGCATACTGAGCAAACATAACCCCATATATGCAAGAATACCGCTTCCAAGAATTGCCTCTCCGACAAGTGTTTTGTCACCTGAAACCTCTGCGGAATCATCAGATACAAGTTCTGTTTCTGCTTTTTGGAAAGTGTCATTTTTCAATTCATTTGCTTTTGCAAATGTTGATGAAAACAAAAGACCGGTTCCGAGAATAACTCCTGCAAGTTTCCCTGTGTTCCTTAGCATTACAGATTTTGAAGCTTTAATTGCATCATTAGAAATAGCTTTAACGTTCATTTATACTCCTCCGAATGTTATTCATGTTGTGTTTAATAAGATATGTACATATATTCTATGATAATAACTTTTAAATAGCAACTTTTTTTTTGTTTGGTTTTTGGTTTATATAAATGCATACGGAGAAAATGAATATGGATACATCGTTGGTTATAAATATTGCAAGAAAAGGTTCCGGATTTAAAGGATGGTATTTGAATAAAACTTTAGGCGGCAAATGTTTGATAAGGAGAGCCTTAGCAAAGCAATACGGCAAGAGGAAAAACAGTTTTGATAATGGTGTTGCGAAATATGAAAAGAAAATTTCTAATGGTGTAGAGACAAGGTATATAAGCAATAAACTCAAACCGTTTCTGACTAAACTCACAAAATTTGGTGAAGATGGCAGAAAGACTTCTCAGTCATTTTTTTACCAAAATCCTGATAATCCGAGGCAAAGAACGAGTATGTCTATGAATGATTATCATCAACTTGGTAAAAGAATTTATGTATTTAATAAATATAGCTATAATGAAATTACTCATGGCTGGAACCTTAATTATCAAGAACAAACCACAATGAATTATGATGATACGGCCATTAATATCAAGTCTGTAATAAATGACTATATCGCTAAAACAAGTGACATTATTGAAAAAGTTTTTATGAGAAAAATTTCTGAAAAATAAATATTAATGAACATTTGATTCAACATAAATATTATTAAAATATTTATTTGCTACGCTAACTATATCAGATGCGGTCACTTCGTCAATTGCTTTAATATATTTTGGCATATAGTCATAACCAAACCCTAGTGCCTCAAATCTTCCTGTAGTATTTGCTTTTTCAGAATTAGTTTCAAGTGCGATTATAAAACCGCCTTTCAGACGTTCTTTTGCATCATTTAATTCTTTATCCGAAACAAATTCTTTCTTCAACTTTTCTATTTCTTGTTTAATTTTTTCTTTTGAGTAATTAAGAGTTTCCAGATTTGTTCCAATGTAGGCAATAAAGCTACCTGCAAGTTTTTTAGGTGAATAAGAAGATCCCAATTGATATGCCAATCCGTCTTGCTCTCTTAAATTTCTGAAAAGCCTTGAGCTCATTCCTCCGCCAAGCATTGTATTAAGAATTTTAAGGGTTACAAAATCTTTTTTATTATTTACACCTGCCGTCTGCCATCCTATAAATACCCAAGCCGTCTGTAAATCATTAATTTTAACATTACTCTGTTTTGTTGAATTAAGTTTTTGAATACTGTAATTTGTAAATTTAAACGGCGGAAGATTTTTATTTTCGTGCAACATACTTCCGAATGCTTGTATTAATTTATCATTTTCAACATTTCCGTTTACAGATACAATAATATTCTTTGAGTCAAAAATTCTGTTATAATACCCGACCACATCAGTTCTCGTAACAGACGGTAAGTTCTTTTCGATAATTTTGTTTGTATGAGAATAAATGCTATTTTCAAATATCAGTGTTTTAAAATTCTCAAGAGCAATATTCATCGGAATATCACGTTTTTGTTTTATTTTTCCCAATATTTCCGTGCGTTTTTTTTCAAGCTCATATTCATCAAAAATTACATTGTTTAAAATTTCATCTAAAATTTCAAGTGTAGTATCAAGAGCCGAAATTGTTGTTTGAACTTCAAGCGTAAACACATCTTCCGAACAAGTTGGAACAATCTTTATTCCATTTTCTTCCATAATTTTTGATAATTCTTGAGCGGAATATTTGTTTGTACCTTTTAGCAATGTTCCGGCCATAAGAGTTCCTTCTCCGATTTTATTTTCTATGAACTCTCCGCCTTTGGCTATAATGCTTATCGCAATTATGTCATTATTCTTGTGTTTATTTATTAACAATGTCGAATTATTATCTATTATATATTTTTCTATTCCGTTACTTTCTGATATAAATTTAGCACTGTGCGTTTGTTTTGCAGGTTCTTTTATGTTTTCCGTTTCTTTAGGAAGTATTATTGAAACAGCACTTTTATTTGCACCCAAATATTTTTGAGCAACCGCCTGTACTTCTTTTGAAGTTACTTTGCTTATATTATTAAGATAATTTGTATAAAAATCGGCGTTTCCTGTTAATGTTACAGTATAACCCATTTCTTTTGCTATATTGGAAGTTGATTCTCTTGAATAATATGTATCCTGCTCAATCATTTTCTTTGCCGTTACAAGTTCTTCTTCAGTAATGCCATATTTTTGTATGGATTTTATCTCATCAAATATGGCTTTTTCGATTTTTTCTAAATTAAGCGGATTAAAATTCGAATTGATTAACAATATACTGTCATCTCTAAAACTTCCGTTCCAGGATGAAATTGAATATACAAGGCCTTTTTGTTCTTTTATATCTTTGACTAATCTTGATGTCTTCCCACCGCCAAGAATTTGTGCAAGAACATCCATTGCATAAGTGTCATTATCGGAAATCGGAACTCCTCTAAAACCTATCATCATATATCCTGTTTGAGAATCTGTATATTCGATTTTTCTTTTTTGTGATGTCAGTTGATGCTCTTTTTTAAAACATTTTTTTATCGGTTTTTTATATTCATTTCCAAATACTTCTGAAACTTTTTTTATAACAGTTTGTGTATCTACATCACCAACCACCATCGTAACCATATTGGAAGGAGCGTAATGATTATTAAAATAGTCTAAAATTTCTTCTCTTCTTATTGTTGAAATAACATCTGCAGAACCTATAACTTTTCTTTTATAGGGATGATGCGTATACATCATTTCATTTAAATTTTCATAAACTATTTTTGAAGGGGTATTAAGGTCTTTAGAAATTTCTTCAAGTACAACCTTTCGTTCTTTCTCAAGTTCTTTTCTGGGTATTTGAGGATTAGCAAGCATATCTGCATGCAATTCAAGTGCTGTATTAAAATATTCAGCCGGAAGTGTTATATAATAATGCGTATAATCTTTACTTGTTGCCGCATTAATTATTGCCCCTTTAGATTCTAATATTCTGTCAAAATCTCCGGCAGGATGTAATTTTGTTCCTTTAAAAAACAAATGCTCCAAAAAATGAGAAACTCCGCTGTTTGCATCTGTCTCATTTATAGAACCGGTTTTTACCCAAGTATCTATTGTTACAATCGGATTTGTTTTAACTTCTTGTATTATTAGTGTTTGTCCGTTTTGTAATTTATGAACCGTAAAATCTCCGGCCCATACAGAAACAGATATCGACATAACTATTAAACAAGTTAAAATACGTTTAATCATCAAGCACTCCTTAAAAATTTACTTTATTATAATATTACATAATATAAAATTTTACCAGTTACCCGTTTGTTCGTGACATTAAAATTTTTTATGATAGTATTATTCTATGAAAAGGATATTAACATTAGCCCTTATTATATTTTTATGTATCGATTCTAATTGTGTAGTTAATGCACATGATAATGAAGAGTTGGATTTTTTTCATCCGGTAAAAATTATTGAGAACATTCCGTTGAGTATCACAGATTGTATCTCTCTTGCTTATCAAAACAGTCCGAAAATCAAACGTCAAAAATATAATCTTGATATTGCAAAAAGTAATCTGGGAATTGCACGTTCGGGATATTTTCCGGTAATTAATGCAGGTGCCGGAATTTATAATGAATATAACTCTGACAGTATATATTATGACAGACATTACAGAGATTTACCATCTGTAGGAGTTAGTATAAATAAACTTGTTTGGGATTTTGGTAAAACTACAGCCAGAATAAAAATGGAAGAATTCTATAAAATCGGCGCAGAATATGAATTTATGGATAGCTTGTGCAGCACGCTTTTTGAAGTTAAACGCAAATATTATAATGTATTGAGAGCGAAAGCAATAATGGATATAAATGCTGACAGTGTCAGAATGCAATCCGAACTTATAAAGATGATGGAGGGCAGACATCCTGACCGTGAAAATGCTGACGGTATAATGAATGCAAACAAAATTCAATATATTGGAGCTTCAGACGCTTATAAAAATGCAAAAGTCGATTTGAATAACGCACTTTATCTGAATAAAAATATTGAATTTGACATTAAAGACACAGATACATTTCATTACAGTGTACCTAAGGATATGGAAGAATGGAAAGGCGAACACAAAGTACATATCAGCCGTAAATTTCCGTTTAACAGAGAAAATGCACCTTCAATAGCGTATAAAAATAGTCCTGATTTACACGTGCTGATTGCGACAAAAAAAGCAATGAATCAATCATTAAAATATGTAAAAAAAATGTATCTGCCAAGTATAAATGCTAATGCTGGTTACGGATATAATAATACATTTTCGGCTTCAAATAACAGCCTTAGAGTCGGAGTTAATCTTGATACGGACATTAATTTAATGGAACTTAAACACAGTATTAAAGGTGCTGACGCTCAATTGTCTTTGGCTCAAAATGAAATAGAATTATTTAAGAAGGACTTATATTATGAAATTCAAAGAGCATTTAATAATCTTGAAAGGGTAGAGGAACAGCTTCCGTTTGCAAGAGAAAATGTATATTTTTCGATGAATACATATAACATTGCTTATGAAAAGTATAAACAAGGAGCAGTAGACTATGTGGCTTTACAGGATGCAAAAGCAGATTATATAAATTCAAACATTACTTATATTGATAAGTTATATGAATACAATATTGCACTTATACAGCTTGAAATGGCTATGCACTGTCATATAGTCGATATACACCATAAATCCGGTCATGCGGTTCATCATCACTCGGAAGAATTGATAAGCGATTTGATAAAAGCGTTAGAGTGCCCTAATTCTGATGAAAAAAATGCTAAAAAGAAATCTTTGTTGTTCGGAAAAGATACGGATATAGAGGATGATGAGGATTTGTAAAACACAACTCCCGTTATACAGGAGAGACCGCAAAACGGCGATGTCAGTGTGATGGGGCGGTTTTGAGGGAAATTCGTGCATCCGTAAATATTTGTAACAAAAAATTTTATTTAAAAAGCCGGGCAATGCTCACGCATTACCCAGCTTTTTTCTATTATTTTGTCGGGTTGAATCACAACCCATATACTTGCAAAAGCTATCTAGCATTCTTTCTTTTTTCTACATAAATCATTGTACATTCTTCATTTTGATCATCATGCCATAAATCCTGCATACACATATTATGATTTATTCCACCTTTATACTTATAATATTTGCAATTTGTAGTACCCTCTGCATAACTTACACTGCGACCGTCTTTAGTTGATAATCCAGCCATACAGCTATTCATTTCCAAATCAAAAAATTTCATATTTCACCTACCTTCTTAGTAAATACTATTAATCAATACTAACACCATTTTTAAGAATCTCAATTGAAGTTTCACATTGTGAAGCACTTGTTGTATACCTATTAGTGCCACAAGTACCATTAGAGTAGCCATGCGTATATTTTGCTTGATAGCATTTGCCTTGCTGAGTCATAACATAGCTAATATCACGAGTTCCGCCTTTAATACCCTTAGCTAAACAATTGTCCATCTCTAAATCAAAAAATTTCATACTTTTACCACCTTTCTTATTTAACGTAATTTTATATATGAATTCTCTTTGATGTAATCGAGTAAATACTAAAATTCTAAATTCAAATTGCCGATAAATTTTTTATTTTTCGTCATTATTAATTGGCTTTGTATGCCGACCACAATTAATATTAAATATCGGAAATTTATAATCATTGTGTGCGCAAGCATTATAAGTATTGCCATGTGTGAATAAATAATCAGTGCAATCTTTTCCTTGAGCAAATGAAACATCACGTCCGCCACCAGCCAAAAGCCCATCGGTTTCTAAGTCAAAAAATTTCATATCTTACTTCCTTTCTTTTAATATTTATAAAAACTGGTTATTTAATTATAATTATGCCACCGCCTGTTTGTTCATAATGTGTTCTGCATTGTGAATTAAAAAGAGCGAATTTGAATCTATTTTCCATACAAGTAGTATAATTGTTTCCATGTGTATATCTATTTGTAGAACAGGGTATATTATGCTCGCTATCCCCATCAACATATGAAAGACTACGTCCACCACCGGCAAAACATGCATCCATCTCTAAATCAAAAAATTTCATACTTTTACCACCTTTCTTTAATATAATCTAGGCAAATACAAAAATTGTATATATTTTAACATATACTTATATATTTATCAATAGAAATGGGTTGTTCATGTATTTATTTTTAATCAAAGAATGTAACGAATAGTTAAATAGCAGGCAATTTTCGTAAATATTATGTTTTTATATATATAGCGTGTGAAAAGTAAGCAGGTTTCTTTTTATGATGATAGATGCAACTGTAAAACCAAATGCAAATCTTATAACAAATGCAAACGGCAAATTTTATGCCGGTATGACATTGGACGAAGCAAAACGGAACAGAACTGATAAAATGCTCTTTAGACGTGATTTTAAGAATATTGACAAAAACGGAGACGGTGTATTATCAGTAGATGAAATTATCACCGAAAGAAAACGTTCAGCCTCAAATAATAAAGGTTGGGCAGTCGGTTTCGGGATTACAGGACTTATTGATTGTATAAATGATGCATTTCATTCATGGGGAATGGCATTGATAGGCCTAGTTATTACAGGTGCTCTTGTCGGTTTGGAACTCAGAGATGCAAAACGAACCGAAGAAGGAACCAAACGTATTGAAGACATGCTTGCAAATAACGAAATTGCAGTAAATACAAATAATACTAAAAATTGAACAAACTTTTTGAAATTTTAAAGTTGCAAGGATGTTATGTTGGTAATAGTATATTAATAGAGGTGAATGTTATAAGTTTTAATATTTACCTGTCGGGATACTCTGCCGAACAAAAGCTGACTAAATGTCAGGTTTTGTGAGAGGTAGCAGCTTGATACAAGCAAGCTCGGGAGTTTGAAAATTTAATAATAAATATCGGGATGTAGCAGGTTCCCTGCGAGGAAGTGTCCGGTGGACAGTTCCGAGGAGGGCAGGCGGCGGATTTTCGGTAGGGCTTAAGCCCGTCAGTTCGAGTCGGACGTTACTCCGACGAGAACCCGAATAATCCAAGACAATGGAGAACCGAAGGTTCGATGGAGCCGAATGATGGAAATTACCAAGCTGCGCCAAAAGATTGAAAATCTAATACAATAATCTGGCAGATATTACAAAGAACTGTAATATTTGCTCTCGGGACGTAGCGCAGCTTGGTAGCGTACCACCTTGGGGTGGTGGGGGTCGCAGGTTCAAATCCTGTCGTTCCGACCATTTGAAGTAAAAAAAGAATGTCTCTGGACATTCTTTTTTTTATGAAAAATTTAACGCATATAACGACAGGATTTGAACCTTTATACCTTTATCATCGCTAAAATTTTTCTAAGATAACACTTAACCCCTCATTTACCTCTCGTTACGGCCATTAAAAAAGACGAACGTATAATAGCGTTCGTCTTTTTGTTTACTATGTATTAAACAAACTAATCTTTTTTCACGGTACTTTTGATATGCAATTCCCTTAACTGCTGGATAGAAGCTTCGCCGGGTGCATCAGACATTAAGCATTTTGCACTAGCATTTTTCGGGAATGCAATAACATCACGAATAGAATCTGTTCTGCAAAGAAGCGCAACGAGTCTGTCCAAACCTATTGCCAAACCTGCGTGCGGCGGAGTACCGTACTGAAGTGCATTAACCATAAATCCGAATTTTTCTGTTGCTTCTTCTTCAGTTAAGCCTAAAGCTTTAAATATTTTCTTTTGAACTTCTGATGAGTGAATTCTTACAGAACCGCCGCCCAATTCAGTTCCGTTATATACAATATCATAAGCTATTGATTTAACATTACCCAAATCACCGCTATCTAATTTATCCAAATCTTCAAGGTTAGGAGATGTGAACGGATGGTGCATTGCCATATATCTTCCTTCTTCATCCGACCATTCAAACATCGGAAAATCAACAACCCACAATAGATTATGCTTATTTTCATCAATCAAATTCAATGATTTACCAAAATGAAGTCTCAATCTGCCCATAACGTCATAAACAAGTTTCGGTTTATCTGCAACAAAGAAGATTATATCACCTGCTTTAGCGCCGGCTCTTTCCTGAATAGCCTTTGCTTGTTCTTCGGTAACAAACTTCAATACAGGTGATTTTGCTGTTCCATCTTCTTGATAAATTATATTAGCCAACGCCTTTGCACCGAATGATACGGCAAGTTTTGTAATATCATCAATATCTTTTCTCGAATAGCTTGCGCCGCCTTCAATTCTGATACCACGAACGATGCCGCCATTGAGAAGAGTATTCTTAACTATATCAAAGTTTGATTCAAGAATAATATCACCGATATCAAAAAGCTCTAAACCAAATCTTGTATCCGGTTTATCCGAACCGTACTTGTCCATAGCTTCCTGCCATGTTATTTGCTTGAATGGAGGATGAATATCAACACCGGCAGCTTTGAATGCATCAACCAGCAAACCTTCAACCATTTCAATTACATCAGGTTGTTTCACAAAAGACATTTCCATATCAATCTGAGTAAATTCAGGTTGTCTGTCTGCTCTCAAATCTTCATCGCGGAAACATTTTGCGATTTGATAATACCTTTCAATACCGCCCACCATTAACAACTGTTTAAATATTTGCGGTGATTGAGGAAGCGCAAAAAATTTACCTTCTTGAACACGAGACGGAACTAAATAATCTCTTGCGCCTTCAGGAGTTGTTTTAATAAGAATAGGTGTTTCAACTTCCAAAAATTCTTTGCTGTTCAAATAATTTCTAACCGCCTGAACGATATTATGTCTGACTTTCAAGTTATTAAGCATTTTCTCGTTTCTGATATCAAGGTAACGATATTTGAGGCGCACATCTTCAGAAACGTTTTCATCTCCCAACACGAACGGGAGAACTTTAGATTCTGACAATATATTCACCTTATTAGGGTACATCTCAACTTGACCGGTCGGATATTTGTCGTTATAAGTTTCCTCAGGTCTTCTTGAAATTTTGCCAGTGGCCTGAATTACATATTCGCTTCTTAATTTTGAAAATACCTCGTGGACTTCGGGATTAACTTGAGGATTAGCAACAAGTTGGAAAAATCCGCTTCTGTCTCTCAATTCTATAAATAAAATACCGCCAAGGTCACGAACAGTAGACACCCAGCCGCATAATGTAACTTCCTGGTCCAAATTGCTAAGATTCAATTCCCCGCAACTCATAGATTTCATACTTGTCTTCAATTTATTTATCTCCCTATCGTGATATTACTCTACATTTGTACCCCAAACAGGTGTGAATGTAAAGTTGATAGCAAAAAAAATTTTTATGTGTTTTTATCTTTGTGGAGGTAACATTAATGCGTATTGATTCTTTAAATTGTACAAATAAACCTCAAAGCAGCTTGAATCCAATAAATTTCAAACAAGGTCTAACACAATCTCAAATCAACAGAGTCAAAAATCTCGGTTATTTAGACTACAACAACATTGCCGAAAAGCTTAAAAATTGGTACGGAATAACTGCAAATGTAGGACAGTCAAATGTTGTTGCATATTGTGCCGAAATCACCGCAAAAATCATGCTTAATGCAGGGTTTAAGTTACCGAAAATGTTTTCTTTCAGTCCTTTCCCTATTAGTGAATTCGGGAGGTACATGGGTAAAAATGAAGAAGTTATAATAAACTCCAGCTATTGGGATTTTTTGGATTTGGAAGCTCAAAACAGGTTGGAAGAAAACAAGCCCCGCAATTCAGGTTCAAAGCATTTTCTGAGTACGTATTTGCATGAATTTTCACATTGTGCACATCATAAAAATATTATTACAAAATACGGAAAGGATGAGGCAGAATGGATATTTTTCACAAAATTCCCGTGCATGCCTCCTTCGAAAATAATAGTCAGTCCTATTAAGGCTCTCATAGAAAAATTATTTCCCGAGGACTGTAACAATATAATGAACGAAGTTTTTGACAATAATAGTGAATTATATGAGAAAGATGATTTGGCAGAATATTTTGCCGATAAAAACGATATTGCACTAGCGAAAGAACTTGGAGATAATTGTCTTATAGGGGACATCGATTCCGAATTTTCTCTGCGATATAAGGGTTTTCCGGAGAATTTTAAATTCGACAAGTCAGACATAAATAACCCTGTGGAATATTTTAAAAAGTGTATAGATTATTTTGACGGAGAAATTTGGAACGGTAATGTTGATAATATACTAAACAACAGTTGTGCCATTAGAAATTATGTTGCAAAAATTTCAAATAAATAAATTCCTAAAATTTTGCCTAATTAATTAAAGTTTGTTATCATTTATTCGGAGAGAGATATGAATATAAATTTTAAATGTGGATATTATTACGGCGGAAGATTGATTGAAGTTTCTGCAGATTTAAATATTGATAAGGATTATTATATTGAATTAAAAAAACTTCTGAAAATCAATAGACTTGCAGATCATTCGTTAATCAGAATCGGAGAACAAACTCGTGATGGTGGTTATATTATGGCCAACGATTTTGAATCGGGGGGAATTGCCTATTCATTTGGAATTAACAATGATGTCAGCTGGGATTTGAATATGGCAAGATATGATTATCAGATTTACATGTACGACCATACAATACCAAAATTGCCCGATACAAACGAACATTTTCATTATTATCACGAGGGTATTTCCGGTGTTGACGAAACATTACAACCGTTAAAAACCTTAAAATACTTTATAAACAAAAACGGACATTCTAAAACAAAAAATATGATCCTTAAGATGGATGTGGAAGGAGTTGAATGGGATTTTCTGGAAACTGTTGATACAAAAACTCTCAAACAATTCGACCAAATTATTTTTGAGATGCATAATCTTGTTCGCCCTTCTTGTTCAGACAGAGCTTTAAAACTCTTGAAAAAACTAAATAAAACTCATCAACTAATTCATTTACATGGAAACAATTCAGGATATCTATTAACAGTTGGGGATACCATTTTCCCGGATGTTTTAGAAGCAAGCTATGTAAATAAGGATAATTTTTATACATTTGAGGATGAACTGGTTGTTTTACCTTCACCTCTAGATGTGCCGAATGATATGGGAAGACCTGATGTTATACTTGGTTTATGGAATGCACAAGTTACTTTTTAACATTTCTTAATGCTTTATGCAATTTTTTTCATAAAAAAGACTTAATATAAATATCGAGGAAAATTAAAAGGAGCTTTTATGACAAAAATAAATCCAATTAATTTTAACAAGCAAACAGCACAACCATCACAACTTCAAGCAAGCAATGCAAACAAACTGCTTTTTGAATTTGATGTTGAACCATATGGTGATATAGTTACGCCGCAACAGGACATAAAAACACAAAATGGTAAACCGAAGTTGGATAGACAAGGTTATCCAATTCCTGATGGTGTAAATTTAAAATTGGATAACAATTATGAAAACGGAGCAAGATATGAATACACAGTTCCTGCAACAATAAAAGCAGGAAAACTAAAGGAGCAACTTCATTTGGAAGACAGGGCATTGAGACGTGCCGGGAATAATATATATGATGACACTACAGATATAGAAGCGGGAACCGTGATATATTTCTATAAGAATAATGTTATCAGGCAGTATGAAGTTCAATGGGACAAAAATGGGCTTCCAATTGCTGACGGCAAAGTTTTGACTGCGGAAAAAATTGAACAAAGCTGGCTGGAAAGAATTCTCGGAGCAGAAGAAAAAATTAAATATACATATACGGCTAATGGTGATGAAAGTTATGTTGATATAAGGAAAAATTTCCGTATTAAAAACGGATGCTATAGCAAACATAATGGTTTTATTGGTGATGCTAATGATAAGTTTGAAAAGGATAAAAAAATAATTTTCTATAGTGAAGACATTATAAAATAATTATATAAGTTACTCTTTCTTATTTACGCATATAACTGTTTATTGTATAATTTACGCAGCTAATAAAATAAGAAAGGGGAATTTTATGACAAATTTATCACCATTACAAATTGAAAGGCTTAAATATCAGCCTAAATTACCGGCTTCATTGGCAAAAGGAATTAATCATTTAGTTATGAATGAGGGTTTGGCGACAGAAGCTGTTTCTAATAAAGAAGAAATTAAAAATTTATTTAAAAATACGTATGGCAAACCGACAGTAACATTTCAGACTTCAGCAGAATCAAAACAATGCGAAAAAAGAAATGTCGGGGTTATTCTGTCAGGCGGGCAAGCTCCCGGCGGGCACAATGTTATAGCAGGTTTGTATGATGCTCTTAAACAGGCTAACCCCGAAAATAAGTTATACGGATTTTTAGGCGGGCCGAGCGGAATTATAGAAGGAAAATATGTTGAGTTTAATGATGAATTTATTAATAATTACAGAAATACCGGCGGATTTGACATTATCGGTTCCGGCAGAACTAAGCTTGAAACAGAAGAACAATTCCAATCTTCTTGGGAAGTTTGCAAAAAGTTAAATATTACTGCAGTAGTTATAATTGGCGGAGATGATTCTAACACAAATGCAGCACTTCTTGCAGAATGGTTTGTTGCGCATAATGCAAATATTCAAGTTATTGGATGTCCAAAAACTATTGATGGTGATTTGAAAAATGACCAAATTGAAATTTCTTTTGGTTTTGATACTGCAACGAAAACGTATGCTGAACTAATTGGAAATATTGAAAGAGATGCTAATTCAGCAAAAAAATATTGGCATTTCATTAAAATTATGGGAAGAAGTGCTTCTCACGTTGCGCTTGAGGCTGCTCTCCAAACACAACCTAATATAACTCTGATTTCTGAAGAAGTTGAACAAAAGAAAATGTCACTTTCTTCGATAATTGATTATATTTCAGGCATTGTTGCGAAACGTGCCGAAATGGGAAAGAACTTTGGTATTGCCGTTATTCCTGAAGGTTTGATTGAATTTGTGCCTGAACTTAAAACTATGATTGCAAATCTTAACGATATTATGCCATCATTGGAAAAAGATTCAGCTTATACAAACGGTTCGGATTCAGAAAAAATCGCTATTATAGAGAATTCTCTTTCAAGCGAAAATTCTGCAGTATTTAAATCATTACCGTCATTGATTAAATCTCAGTTATTAATGGACAGAGATCCACACGGAAATGTTCAGGTTTCCAAGATTGAAACTGAAAAATTATTAATTTCCATGGTTGAAGCTAAATTGGCGCAATTGAAGAAAGAAGGAAAATATTCCGGAAAATTTGCAACACAATCTCACTTTTTCGGCTACGAAGGCAGATGTGCATTCCCTTCAAACTTTGATGCTGATTACTGTTATTCATTAGGGTTTAACGCATTTGCGTTAATCAATTTTGGTTTGACAGGTTATTTGTCATCAGTCAGAAATCTTACTGAAACAGCAAATGACTGGTTGGCAGGAGGTGTACCTTTAACTATGATGATGAATATGGAAAGACGTCATGGCGAGATGAAGCCGGTTATTAAGAAAGCATTGGTTGAACTTGACGGACCTGTTTTCAAAAAACTTGAATCAAACAGAGAAGATTGGGCATTGAATGACAGATATTTATTCCCGGGCGCGATTCAATACTTCGGCCCATCAACTGTATGTGATATTACAACAATAACCCTAAAACTGGAAAGTGAAGCTAAACTCGCAGAAGTTTAATAATAGAGAAAGAAATAAAAAAATAGAGACCCTTGAGGTCTCTATTTTTATTATTGGTAGAATTTGAAATTAAACCATACTTAGCGGTTTAGGTCCTGCATTAACAATTTCTGAAGGCATATTCGGATATTTGCTTGAGAAGTTGTCAGCAAACATCTGAGCCAACTTATTAGCAGCTTCGTCGTAAGCATGTTTATCTTCCCACATACCTCTTGCATCAAGCATTTCATCCGGAACATTCGGACAATGAAGCGGATAATCGACATTAAATACATCGTGGTGTCTAAATTCAATGTTATCAAATGAACCGTTAAGAGCTGCCGTTACCATTGCACGAGTGTAAGACAATTTCATTCTCTTAGCACCCATAGAAGCACTTCCGCCGGCCCAACCAGTATTTACCAAGTAAACCTTAGTTCCGTACTGATCAAGTTTATCGCCTAACATTTTTGCATAAACAGAAGCATCCATAGGCATGAATGGCTCTCCGAATAATGTTGAGAATGTCGGAACAGGTTCTGTAATACCTCTCTCTGTTCCTGCAAGTTTAGATGTAAATCCTGTTACAAAGTGGTACATTGCAGCATTCTTATCCAGTCTTGAGATTGGAGGAAGGACACCAAATGCATCAGCAGTTAAGAATACAACAACCTTCGGGATTCCGCCCATTGAAGGAATCGCAGCATTATTAATATAGTTTACAGGATAGCCAACACGAGTGTTTTCTGTTAATGAACCGTCTGCAAAATCCAATTCTCTTGTTTCAGGATTCATAATAACATTTTCAACCAAAGAACCGAATTTAATTGCGTGATAAATATCAGGTTCGTTTTCTTCTGTTAAATTAATGCACTTAGCATAGCAGCCACCTTCAAAGTTGAATACACCGTCAGGTGACCAGCCATGTTCGTCATCACCAATTAATTTTCTGTTTGGATCAGCTGATAAAGTTGTTTTACCTGTTCCTGAAAGGCCGAAGAAAACTGCTGTTTCATGTGTTTCAGGATCCATGTTAGCTGAGCAGTGCATTGGAAGCACGTTCATCTTAGTCATAACATAATTCATAGTTGCAAAAACTGATTTCTTGATTTCGCCTGCATATTGCGAACCTGCAATTATTATTGTGTGTGCTTCATAATCAATTGCAATACAAGCCTCAGAATTTGTTCCGTCAATTTCAGGATTACATTTAAATCCCGGAGCGCAAATAATTGTATAATCAGCCTCACCGTAATTTGCTAATTCTTCAGCGGTAGGTCTGATTAACAGTTGGTGAATAAACATATTTTGAGATGCTAATTCATTAATAACTCTGAACTTTTGAGTATATTTCTTATCAGCACCTGCAAATCCGTCAAAAATAAAAATTTCTTTACCATTCAAATATTCAATCATTTTAGATTTGATTGAATTAAATGCTTCACGACTAATCGGTCTGTTAACTTTGCCCCAAGCAATATCGTTGTGGATAGATTCAGTATCAACAATGAATTTATCCTTAGGTGAACGACCTGTATATTTGCCGGTTGTAACAACCAAAGCGCCTGTTTCAGATAAAGTTCCTTCACCTCTTCTTAATGCTGCCTCAGTTAACTGGGCAGGTGTCCAGTTTCTGTGAACATCAGAAGGAGAAGTAATACCTAATTTTTCAATTCCGTACATTTCCATAATTAGAGTCCTCCTATTTAACTCATGTATACGTAACAATTGTATTACAAACACTTAAATAAAGCAATCTGTAGCCATGCACTAATCAACTGTTTAGAGGAGAAAACAGTAAATTTGAATTTATAACAGAAATGTTTAAGGAGGGATATATTACATTAACTCAATACTTTCCCCTGTAGGGGGGGGAGAAGGGGGAGGAGGGTTTGGTGGGGGTTGATTCCTCAATACCATCTCCCCCATTGGAGAGGAGAGAGGTGGTATTATGTAAAACCTGCAATTATTTTAACCCCACCTCGAAATCAAAGATTTCGGTCCTCCCTCAAGGGGCGGACGTGATGTTTATCACGACTCACAATTCACAACTCACGATTCACGAATCACATAAATTGTCCCCCTCCCGTCTTTC
>JAEEGL016995631.1_pt1 | contig 69849 bp, 52 predicted proteins | sample 9134231 | NCBI WGS metagenome assembly JAEEGL01 (sample SAMN16246548, study PRJNA631951) | gut metagenome | biome: gut microbiome; feature: rumen; material: fiber-attached | host: Bos | place: Iran: Karaj | collected 2018-10
CCATAGTTCGTCTCCTTTATTATATTTATTCTTATTACTCATTACAAGGGATATCAGGCGAAAATGCGCTTAGAAGTGCATCTGCCAATGACTTGTTATAAGAGATATGGCTATACTACCACACGCAGAAAGAATACGCAATAGGTGAAGTTTCACAAAATGCGTGTTATGACTTTGTATAATATTATAAAAAGACTGTCATCGACAGTCTTTTTTGTTACTAAAACATATTATGTGAATAATCTTACTCAAATCTCACCGTCACGTAAAACCCTCTGTCATTTTCGATGACGGAAGTGACATCGCCTTCAAAGACACTTAAGCGGTCGTCTCGAGCGATATTGCCGGACATGGCAAGCGACGGGTCTATTGTATAATAGAAGAAACCGCTCGGGAGACTCCCTTCGGTCACAGTGACATGATCACCTTCCTTTACCACTCCCTCGCGTTCCATCTTAAATTCCATTTCTCTCATATGTATATCACCCCCATCGATTCATTCCATTCAGAAATATCACATATCACCTAACGTTGCAACCACAGGCCTTACCTCATCATATCTGTGCTATCACCACCCCGGCAAATACCAGCGCGCACCCGGCTATCTCTACCGGTCTCATGGCCTGGCCCAGTATCACCCAACCTGCCAGTGCAGAGAATACGGCTTCAAGGCTCATGATAAGACAAGCCAAAGCAGGGCGGACCTTCTTCTGTGCAACCACCTGAAGCGTATAAGCTATTCCGCAGCTGAACAATCCCGCATATAAAAGCGGTATTGCGCAATCCGTCACTGCTTTCCATGTAGTGGTATTTCTTTCATATATAAGTGCCAGTACGGTACATACCAAAGAACTGACTCCGAACTCAATACTGCTAAGCATCACCGCGTCCGCTTTCGGCGCATATTTATCCACGAGCATGATCTGCACGCCCCAGATAAATGCACTGATAAGCACAAGCCCGTCTCCGACGGACAGACTAACGCTTCCCGTCATGCACATAAGATAGAATCCGACTATGGCTATGCCTGCTGCCAGCCACGCCCTCCCCGGTATCTTCTTATGTAAGAGCACTCCGTAAAAAGGAACGATCACAATATACAAAGCCGTCAGGAATCCGGCCTTGCCCACCGTCGTATATATGATCCCAAACTGTTGGAAAAGCGATGCCGCACATAAAGCCAGTCCTACAAGCACACCGCCTTTAACAGTATCAGTAAGGGAAGTACCCTCTTCCCACACCGAGCCGTTCCTACGTCTGATGCCTCGAAACACCATGACCACCGGGATCAGTACTACCGAACCCAGGCCATATCTTATCGCATTAAAAGAGAATGGACCCAAATAGTCCATTCCCTCTGATTGTGCAACAAAAGCAACGCCCCATATGATAGCCGTTATAAAAAGGGCTAGTACAGACATGCTATGACCTCAACCTCACACAACACATCCTTGGGCAGACTCTTAACAGCCACACAGCTTCTCGCGGGCTTATTCGGGAAGTACTTGTCATACACTTCATTAAAAGCCGCAAAGTCTCCCATATCAGCCAAAAAGCATGTCGTCTTGACTACCTGCTCATATCCGCAGTCCGCAGCAATAAGTACAGCTCCTATATTCTTCATGACCTGCTCGGTCTGACTCTTGATATCCGTAGCCTCGACATTGCCTGTCTCCGGGTTGATCGGGATCTGTCCCGATGCATATAACATCTTATTGGCAACTATCGCCTGTGAATAAGGGCCTATTGCCGCAGGCGCCTTATCGGTCGAAATCTTCTTTATCATGATCGATCCTCCGTTAACTCAATGTATCTCCGAATGATACTGCTGAAGTGACTTAACTGCAGCCTCCGGATTATTCTTGACATATCTGATACCTTCTGCTGAAGCCTTGGCTGCCGCAATGGTCGTCACATAAGGAACCTTTGCTTTGATAGCAGCCTTACGAAGGTAACTGTCATCCTGTGCGGAAGCCTTGCCCACGGGTGAATTGACTATGAGCTGTATGTCACCGTTGATGATCATATCGTTGATGTTCGGCTGACCCTCATATATCTTATTGACCCTTGTATTGTTAACTCCGGCCTCTGTAAGCACCTTGCTGGTACCGTCTGTAGCGATTATCTTAAATCCGCACTCGTCGAATATCTTTGCTACCTCTATGACTTCATCTTTATCTTTCTTATTGACAGATATAAGTACCGTTCCTTCCGTGGGAAGCTTTGACTGTATGGCCTCCTGCGCTTTGTAGAACGCCTCACCGTATGATGACGAGAGTCCGAGCACTTCACCTGTTGATCTCATCTCAGGTCCCAATATGGGATCTACCTCCGGGAACATATTGAAGGGGAAAGCAGCCTCTTTTACACCGTAATTGGGTATGTTCTTCTCCTTAAGCTCCGGAACGGGGCTTGCCTTGCCTGTAAGTTCCGATGTGATGATCTGTGTAGCCAACGGTACCATTCTGATATTACATACCTTGGATACAAGCGGTACGGTACGTGATGCTCTGGGATTGGCCTCAAGCACGAATACCTTGCCCTTCTCTATGGCATACTGCATGTTCATAAGTCCTCTTACATGCATCTCTTCAGCGATCTTACGTGTATACTCCTTGATCGTAGCCACATTCTCAGCTGAGATATGTACCGAAGGAATGATACATGCACTGTCTCCCGAATGTACGCCCGCAAGCTCGATATGTTCCATAACAGCAGGCACGAATGCATGTGCTCCGTCTGCAATCGCATCTGCCTCGCACTCAAGAGCGTGATTAAGGAATCTGTCTATCAGTATCGGTCTGTCAGGTGTCACTCCGACTGCTGCTGCCATATATTCTCTCATGGAATCATCATCATAGACCACTTCCATTCCACGTCCGCCAAGTACATATGACGGGCGAACCATTACGGGATATCCTATCTTGCCTGCTATTGCTATGGCTTCATCAGCATTGACTGCCATTCCTGATTCAGGCATCGGTATGCCGAGCTTATCCATCATGGCTCTGAACTGATCTCTGTCCTCTGCCAGGTCGATGACAGCCGGCGAAGTACCTAAGATCTTCACTCCGTTCTTTTCAAGATCAGCTGCCAGATTAAGAGGTGTCTGACCACCGAACTGAGCAATAACGCCAAGAGGCTTTTCTTTTTCATATATGCTTAATACATCTTCAAGTGTCAAAGGTTCGAAGTAGAGCTTGTCAGATGTATCGTAGTCTGTAGACACGGTCTCGGGATTACAGTTGACGATGATGGTCTCAAATCCCAGTCTCTTAAGTTCCATTGCCGCATGCACACAACAGTAGTCAAACTCTATACCCTGACCTATTCTGTTGGGGCCGCCACCCAGGATCATTATCTTCTTCTTATCAGAAGAAGGGCTCATATCATTTGCAATATTGTAGCTTGAATAATAGTATGCACTGTTCTCTGTGCCGCTTACATGCACGCCTTCCCATGCTTCCTTAAGCCCTATCGCATTCCTTCTGTCTCTTATGTTCTGCTCAGACACTCCTAAGATCTGGCTTAAATACTTGTCTGAGAAGCCGTCCTTTTTGGCACGGATAAGTGCATCGTCTGCAGGCACACTACCCTTGGAGGTTGCGATAAGTTCATTCTCTTCCTCAACCAGTTCCTTCATCTGTTTGATGAACCAGTGCTTAACCTTGGTAAGCTCATATATCTCATCCACGGTAGCGCCCTTGCGAAGAGCCTCGTACATGAGGAAATGACGCTCGCTTGAAGGAGATACAAGTCTTGCAAGGAGATCTTCCTTACTAAGGCTGTCAAAATCTTTGGCATGACCAAGTCCGTAGCGACCTGTCTCAAGCGATCTGATAGCCTTCTGGAAAGCTTCCTTATATGTCTTACCTATGCTCATGACTTCGCCCACTGCGCGCATCTGCGTACCGAGCTTGTCTTCCACGCCCTTGAACTTTTCAAATGCCCATCTGGCAAACTTGATAACCACATAATCGCCGTCCGGAACATACTTATCAAGTGTACCGTACTTACCACAGGGGATATCCTTAAGAGTAAGGCCCGTTGCAAGCATGGCTGATACAAGTGCTATAGGGAATCCTGTTGCCTTGGAAGCCAATGCCGAAGAACGTGAAGTACGTGGATTGATCTCTATTACTATGATACGGTCAGACTTGGGATCATGTGCGAACTGCACATTGGTTCCACCGATGACCTGAACCTTATCTACTATCTTATATGCCTGCTCCTGCAATTTCTTCTGAGTCTCTTCCGAAATCGTAAGCATGGGAGCCGAGCAGAATGAATCACCTGTATGAACACCGATGGGATCGATATTCTCTATGAAGCAGACCGTGATCATGTTGCCTTCACAGTCACGTACCACTTCAAGTTCAAGCTCTTCCCATCCGAGCACTGATTCCTCTACGAGCACCTGTCCCACAAGCGATGCCTGAAGACCTCTCGCACAGACAGTCTTAAGCTCTTCCTTATTATATACAAGACCACCGCCTGCGCCGCCCATCGTATAGGCAGGGCGAAGTACTACAGGATATCCGAGTCTGTCAGCAATAGCAAGCGCCTCATCCACTGAGTATGCCACATCTGATCTGGCCATCTCGATACCAAGCTCATTCATGGTATTCTTAAACTCTATTCTGTCCTCGCCTCTCTCTATGGCATCTACCTGCACGCCGATAACCTTTACATTGTACTTATCAAGCACACCTGCCTTATAGAGTTCGGAACAAAGGTTAAGTCCTGACTGTCCGCCCAGGTTCGGAAGCAACGCATCAGGTCTCTCCTTGGCTATGATCTTCTCAAGTCTGTCTACGTTAAGCGGCTCGATGTATGTCACATCTGCAGTCTCAGGGTCAGTCATGATGGTAGCGGGATTGGAATTGACCAATACTATCTCATAGCCCAACTTATGCAACGCCTTGCAGGCCTGAGTACCCGAATAGTCGAATTCGCATGCCTGACCTATGATGATCGGTCCCGATCCTATGATCAACACCTTGTGGATATCTGTTCTCTTGCCCATTTCTCTCTCCTCCAAATCATGTCTATTTTCAGAAAAAAGGAGAACATATAATATGTTCTCCTCTGAACTTACCTGTCTAATCTACATTCAATTCATTGATATGCTGCTGTGATCTCGTCGCCATCTCTGTATCCGGGAACTGTGCTATAACCTTCTCATATGCATCAAGTGCATTGACAGTATCTCCCGACTTGCGATAGGCATTGCCGAGGTTGTACAACGCATCTCCATTACTATTATCATAAGAGTAGGCCTTTGTCAAGTCTGCGATGGCCTCCTCATACAATTCTTCCTGATATGCTTTCATGCCGGAATCATAGTATCCGGAACTTACATCGGCACCCACCATGGACATTAAAAGCTTGTATACTGCATTGAAACTCTCGCTTCCCTCGTCCATCATGCTCTCGTCGATACGGTCAAGATAACCCGCCACTGCCTGCATGTCCTCAGGGTTCTCAATATAACTGTTAACGGCGCTTAACAGGCTGTCGATCGCAGCCATTCTGCCGTCTTCGCCCGTATACGAATCAAGTTCTGACTGAAGCTTCTCTATCTGATTCTGAGAAGTCTTGATATCCTGTTCCAACGATCCTATCTGTGCAGTCTTGGCATCCAACTGTTCAGCCGCTGCCTTAAGGCTCTCATCCACGCCCTCCCTGGCCGCCGATATCCTGGCCGGAAGAATGAGCATATAAGATACCGCTATACCTATTAGTATACCTATAGCCACATTGATGACTATAGATGATGTCTTGGTCTCTCTTCTGACAACTGAGCCGGCATACAGGTCAGTGCTCTCTTTTTTGACATCCGTCACATCAATATCGGACTTCTTGGACTTATTAAAGCCAAGTCCCCTGCTCTGTAATACGCTGTCTTCATCCATATCAAGGATGTTACGGATCTCGCCCACATAACGAAGCGTAGTGGTATTGCCTACATCGATCTTCTGACAACGCTGAAGATAGCGTCTGGCATCCTCCCATTTCTCGAGCTTAATGCACACAAGTGCAAGCAACTGGAGAGCCTGTACATATCTGGGATTCTGGTTGATGGCCGACTTAAGCGCTATCTCGGCATAATCAAGCGATTCACCCTGATGGCAATATCCGAGTGCCTGATTGAACTTCTTCTCCGCCTGATTATACTTGTCCAGCTCACCACGGTTCTTATTAAGCAGATTGATATAGTCATTGGCGATATTCTTCGTAGGGCGAATATTCTGGCTCGTGATCCATTCCTTGAGCGCAAGTCCGCACTCACCGAGTTCAAAATATACCAATCCCAAAAGATTACGCGCGTCTATATTGGTCTTATCTATCTTCAAACATAACTTCAGAGACGAAACCGCTCCGGCCAGGTCTCTGACATGTGCTTTCTCCAAGCCCTGATTATATGCAAGATTGGCTGCACCGATAATGTTCTTGTACAGAGAAACATCAGCTCCGCACCTGGTACAGAAGTCATTAGGGCCCAGCTCAGCACCGCAATTATAGCAAATCATGCCTTACCTCACTCCCTACTTCTCTTCCTTGTCCTTTACTTCTGTCTTCTCTTCGGTCTTCTGTCCTCTTATGAACTCGATCACCATATCCACCATGTCGGTGGGATCCTGCTTATACAATGCCTCTTCGACATCTTCCATCTCAAGCGACGGATAAAACTTCTTAAGTTCTGTCTCAAAATCTATCATCTATATTCTCCATCTGTAAGGAGCAGGATTAATCGGCCGCTTTAAGTTCTTCATATATATAGAGAGAACCGCACACGTACAGATGATCATACTCACCCATACCGGCCTTAAGTTCCTTATAAGCTTCTGTAAGAACATCTCTTACATCAACCGAAAGAGAATCCCCCGAGTCGCTTATGGCCTTCGCCCTGTCCTTCAAGCCTTCAACATCCACACTTCGTCCCGTATGCATCGGAGCCAAGATCAACCGCCCAAACGCCTTCGAATCCGCGATCATCTTAAGTTCCCTGTCAGACTGCTTATCCGTCACCGCGGAAAAAAGCATGCTTCTGACTCCCCTGCAGCCGTCATGACTGACGCTGTCAAGCAACGCCTTGATACCATCCACATTATGCGCACCGTCATAGAAGATATTCTTATCTATCTCCTCCAGTCTTCCGGGCCATCTCATCTCTTTAAGCCCTTCTTTAAGCGCAGTCTTCGGTATATTCTCCCCGCCATAGACGATCTCCATGGCTTTGATCGCAAGCGTCGCATTCTCCGTCTGATAGACGGCAGGACCCACTACCTCGAATGTAGCATTATTATAATAATCGGATTCATAGGAAAAATCAATCACTTTATCACATACGGACTTTTGAATCTTTTCATAGCCCGGAACAAACGCCAAGGGTGCGCCGATCTTATCAGCCTGCGATCTTATCACTTCGCTTACGCCCGTATATCTGTCAACTGTCACCACCGGAACACCGGATCTTATTATCCCGGCCTTTTCGAAAGCTATCTTTTCCCTCGTATCACCCAGATATTCCATATGATCCAGACCGATCTCCGTGATCACCGTAACATCCTTTTTGTCGATGGTATTGACCGCATCGAGCCTTCCTCCAAGCCCGGTCTCCCATATGACACAGTCCGGTCTCTTTTCCCCGAAATATGATGCTGCTATGAAGAAAAGCCAATCAAAGTAAAGAGGAAAATAATCTTCCATCCCTGACGTATGCCTGAATTTCTCAAGTCCTGTTAAAACGAGATTAAGATGACGGATGAAATCCTCTTCCTTTATCATCTCACCGTCCATGACAATGCGTTCTCTGATATCACACAGATGCGGAGACGTAAAGACTCCGACGCGAATGCCCATGTGCCTGTGAATGGATGCCAAAAATGCGCACACGCTTCCCTTGCCGTTGGTGCCGGCTATATGGAATACGTGTCTGTCCGGATCCTCCAAGAAAAGCTGATCATAGAAAGCCTTACTTTGTTTAAAATGCTTTTCGGGCGATGCATCCAAAAAACGCGGTATCGATTGTAAAAACGATACCGCATCATCCATATCTTCTATATTATATGCTGCTTTGATCATCAGATCTGTGTCCACTTTATTCTCCCGACATTATTATGTCAACCATTGAGATGCGCAGGTGTACGTTCGATCACGCCGCTTCTTCTGATATATCTGGTGCAGGATTCCTCCCTCTGAAGCAAAAGCTGAAGCTCATCAATTCCGATAGTGGTATTACGACACGCATCCTGTCTGACTTCAACAAATGCATTACTGCCCTGTGCCATCTTCTGGGCCAAGAGTTTTTTGTCTGAACGTATGTCGTCAAGGGTTTTATAAGATTCATCCTTAATGGTATTCAGTTCATATATCCTGTTCTTCTGCTGTTGGGTGGCACCGCGCTCTTTGCTTATCTTAAGCAGTTCCGTCATCTCGGCGATGACCTTGGCCAGATCATTATTAATCTTTTCCTCTTTTTCATTAAGGGCATTGTATTTAAGATAATCTTCTTCTCCAAAGCCGGCATGAACTAAGGACTTAGGCTCTGTATAATTACCTATGGTACGCACTTCCACGCCCTGAAGTCCATGTGTATAGCCTCCAAGGGCATAACCCTTCTTGCCATCCAAATATACCTTCTGGGAAGATCTGACATTGGCATTGAGAACATAGTTGGCATGTATCTCTCCTACCGCATCTACGTCGGAAAATTCCAGGAATTCGGCATATATATTGCCTCTGGCCGATATCCTGCTCTGTCCCTGCGCGCCCTTTGTAAGCACCACGTCTCCCCCGGCAAAGATCTTGCCGCTTGCGACAGTTCCGTTGATGGTCACATTGCGTCCCGCACGGATCACGGCTCCGGCCTCTACATTGCCATTTATCACTATGTCACCGTAGAATTCCACGGTACCATAGGTCAGGTCGAGATTGTCATTGATCTCATGGACAGAAAGTATCTCTATATTGTTGTTCGAGTGAGAGATCTTACCCGCAATCGTGGCAAAATATTCTCTCGTCTCTTCATCATATCTTATATACTTGCCTCGCAGCTGCGGCAGATCCTTCATGGGCTTTGGAACCTTCTCTGCTCCGCATACATCAAAGCCCGCCTTACCCTGTACTGCAGGATAATACATTGCTATTCTATCACCTTCAGCCACATTGCACAGCCTGTTCATGGAAGTATAATCTACACTGCCGTCTTCTCTGATATCCGGCTCTTTACGCTCATCCATATCAAGGGCAAACTCGTAGTACCCCTCAGTTCCGGGTTCGGATTCCTTGCCCTCGGCTACTACCACATCTTCCTCATAATGGCCGAGATTGATCATCTCCATTATCGCATCTGACTTAATGCCAAGTACTACCCTGTTGGCTCGAAGTGCACCTATCACCTCAGGCACGGTATACTTTTCATCCGCAACGGGAAAGCCCAGGCGTACCGTGGCTGACATCCTGTCTTCGGCTATCTGCACGGTAATGACCTTGGTATCCTTCTTGGCCTCCTCTAAAGAATCCTCCCCTTCTGCCGTATTCTGAGCAGCGGAAGCCTCTTCGGATCTGATGGTGGCAGCATCTCTCTTCAGTTGTTCTCTGAGCTTTGCCAGTTCCTCAGAACTTAGCTTCTTATTCTCCGGCATAATCCTCCCCCGTGCCCGCGTCATACCATGCGCCGGGCGGTCGAACAACTACATATTGGCCAGTTTTTCAAGCTGTTTGCTGACCTCACTTAACATCTGCCTGTATTTCTCCAGCTTGTCCTTCTCTTCCTGTACTTTCGCAGCCGGTGCCTTGGAAGTAAACTTCTCATTGGATAACATTCCTTCGGCACGCTTTATCTCACCGTTTAATCTCTCTTCTTCCTTCTTAAGCCTTTCCTTTTCCTTGGTTATGTCAACCAATTCTGCAAAAGGCATGTATATATTGGCACCGTGGATCACTACGGATACTGCATCAGGTGCAATGCCCGTCATATCACTCTGTATGGTCACTTCAGATGCATGTGCAAGCTCCGCAAAGAATAATTTACCGGTCGTAAACGCGTCTACGATAGCTTCGTCTGACGATACAACGAAAACGCCCGCTTTTTTCGAAGGAGCAACATTCATCTCCGTACGAACATTACGTATGCCTCTGACAGCTTCCTTGATAAGCTCTATACGGCTCTCTTCCTCTTCGTATACACTGGACTTGTCGTATACAGGCCAGTTTGAGATCATGATGGAAGGCTCGTCCGACTGAAGTGTGGTAAATATCTCTTCCGTAACGAAAGGCATGTAAGGATGCAAAAGCTTAAGCGCATCAATGAGCACACTCTTAAGTGTCCACATAGCTGCATTCTTGCTCTTCTTATCATCCGTATTGTAGAGTCTGGGCTTAACCATCTCAATGTACCAGTCGCAGAACTCATCCCAGATAAAGTCGTATACCTTCTGAACCGCAATACCAAGTTCAAACTTATCCATGTTCTCGGTAGCATCACGGATCACACTCTGAAGCTTACTGATGATCCATTTATCAACCGGCTCAAGATCTGAAGAATCCGGCTTGCTTATGGCCTCATCCCCCATGTTCATCATGATGAATCTTGATGCATTCCATACCTTGTTGGCAAAATTACGGTTTGCTTCGACTTTTGACATATAGAATCTCATATCATTACCCGGTGCGTTACCGGTAATGAGCGTGAGTCTTAATGCATCTGCGCCGTATTTATCTATGATCTCCAAAGGATCAATGCCGTTACCAAGCGACTTGCTCATCTTGCGGCCCTGATCATCTCTTACAAGTCCATGGAAAAGTACTGTCTTAAAGGGCTTTTCTCCCATCTGCTCATAGCCGGAGAATATCATTCTGATGACCCAGAAGAAGATGATGTCATAACCCGTCACAAGCACATCGGTGGGATAGAAGTACTTAAGATCCTCCGTCATCTTTGGCCATCCAAGAGTAGAGAACGGCCAGAGCGCTGAAGAAAACCAAGTATCAAGCGTATCGGGATCCTGTTCTACATTGGTACTTCCACACTTTGTACATGTATGGACAGCCTCAGGTGATACCATGATCTCGCCGCAGTCCTTACAATAATATGCAGGTATCCTGTGTCCCCACCATAACTGTCTTGAAATACACCAGTCTCTGATATTGTCAGTCCAGTTAAAATAGATCTTCTCCATTCTGGGCGGGATAAGCTTGATCTCACCGTCCTTAACCGCCTTGACTGCAGGCTTGATAAGTTCATCCATCTTAACGAACCACTGGGCCTTGATAAGCGGCTCTATCGTAGTGCCGCATCTGTCATGTGTTCCCACGTTATGCGAGTAATCTTCTATCTTTACAAGCAACCCGAGATCTTCAAGATCCTTTACGATGGCCTTTCTGGCTTCATATCTGTCCATGCCCTCGTACTTGCCGCCGTTTTTATTGATGGTGGCATCATCGTTCATGATATTGATCTCAGGAAGGTTGTGTCTCTTACCGACTTCAAAGTCGTTAGGGTCGTGAGCAGGAGTGATCTTAACAACACCTGTACCAAATTCAACGTCAACATACTCATCCTCCACTACCGGGATAGGCTTATTTACAAGAGGGAGCCATACCTGTCTGCCGTGAAGATGCGTATATCTCTCATCTGAAGGATTGACTGCGACTGCCGTATCTCCGAGCATTGTCTCGGGTCTTGTGGTGGCAAAAGTCAAAAACTCTGTCTCTGACGGCTTACCGTTCTCATCAACGAGAGGGTATTTGATGTGCCACAGGTGACCTGCCTGTTCCTCATATTCAACCTCTGCATCGGATATCGAGGTATTACATACGGGACACCAGTTGATGATCCTGCTGCCCTTGTATATCCATCCTTTTTCATGCATCTTGCAGAACACTTCGGTAACAGCCTTGTTGCAGCCTTCATCCATGGTGAAACGTTCTCTGTCCCAGTCACATGAACTTCCAAGCTTCTTAAGCTGATTGACTATTGTCCCGCCGTACTGTTCCTTCCATTCCCAAGCTCTTTTAAGGAAACCTTCTCTTCCGAGATCGGCCTTGTCTATTCCTTCTTCCTTAAGCTTCGCTATTATCCTGACCTCAGTTGCGATGGATGCATGGTCCGTACCGGGCTGCCACAGCGCGTTATAGCCCTGCATACGCTTGTATCTGATGAGAATATCCTGCATGGTCTCATCAAGCGCATGTCCCATATGAAGCTGTCCGGTGATATTCGGAGGCGGGATCACTATGGTAAAAGGAGTCTTGCTATGATCCACTTCTGCGTGGAAATACCCCTTGTCTATCCAGTTTTTGTAGATTCGATCCTCCATTCCCTTGGGATCATAAGTCTTGGCCAATTCCCTGCTCATATTCTCTGATCTTCCTTCACTTGTATTTTATGTCAGTCTACATAATATTCCTATCTTACATAATATATTAGTTTTAGCCCGTTTTGTCAATGATATCGCCCTATTTTGTCGCATTTTTGTAACAATTCCTTACAGAATTTATGACCCTGCGGACGGATTGTCACAAAGCCCGTTCTGTGGTACAATAACTGGTGGTATTTTGTAATATAGGCTACTATATGTTGAACACAAAGCGGAGTATTATATGTGGGCAAATGAAACAGTTTTTTATCAGATATATCCTTTGGGATTCTGCGGCGCGCCTTTCGAGAATGACGGCAAGCTTGCCACCAGCATACTTAAGGTTGCGGATTGGATCCCCCATCTTAATAAGTTGGGCATAGGCGCTATCTACTTTTCACCGATATTTGAATCCGATACACATGGTTACAATACGAGGGATTACCGTAAGATCGACACCAGAATCGGCACCAACGAGGACTTTAAAGAACTTGTAAAAAAGCTTCATGACTCGGGGATACGGGTCGTGCTTGACGGTGTCTTCAACCACGTGGGACGCGGATTTTTTGCATTCAAAGATGTTCTTGAAAAGAGATGGGACAGTCCGTATAAGGACTGGTTCCATATAAGCTTTGACGGCAATTCCTGCTATAACGACGGATTATGGTACGAGGGTTGGGAAGGTAACTATGATCTGGTCAAACTCAATCTTCGCAATGAAGATGTGATTACATACCTTTTGGACAGCGTAAGATACTGGATAGAATATTTCGACATAGACGGCATACGCCTAGACGTGGCTTATATGGTAGACAGGGATTTTATGAGGCGACTGCGTGCCCATTGTAACGGTCTTAAAAGCGACTTTTTCCTGGTCGGTGAGATGATCCACGGTGACTACAATCAGCTGATCGCACCCGACATGCTCGATTCTGCCACCAACTACGAGTGCTACAAGGGCATGTACTCAAGTTTTAACTCCATGAACATGTTTGAGATCAACCACAGTTTGCAGCGCCAGTTCGGACCTGATCCATGGTGTCTGTATACCGGCAAATGGCTGCTTTCATTTGTGGATAATCACGACGTATCTCGTATCGCTACTACATTAAACAATGAAAAGCACCTGCCGCTCATCTATGCGATGCTTATGGGCATGCCGGGCATACCCTGCATCTACTACGGAAGCGAGTGGGGCTTCAAGGCAGACAAAAAGGACGGCGATCCCAGTCTTCGCCCCTGTTTCGATGCGCCGGTCGACAACGAGCTTTCGGCATATATCGGAAGGATATCCGCCATCAGATCAAGTGAGAAGGCTCTGATGTACGGATCCTTTAGAAGCGCATTCCTTGCCAACAAACAATGCGTGATGGAGAGAGTATGCGACGGAGAACGAGTGCTCATAGCCATCAACGCAGATGAATACGACTTTGATGCGCACTTCGACATAGGTTGTGGCACATTAAGAGACCTTGAGAGCAAAGAAGATATTCCCGTTACCGGACCTTTACATATGCCCGCTTACAGCGCTGCATTTTATAAAGCAGTATGAACCTTTTATCTACATCCGTACGCTCTCTGGTGGAATTCATGTTCAGAGAGGGCGACATAGACAATCGAAGCGTACATAATGCGACCGCCGCTATGACAGAAGGCGGTCGTCTTCATCGTATGATACAAAAGAGCATGGGAAGCAATTATCACGCCGAGGTTCCCCTGTCTTATTCTTATGTCTGTGACGATATCACCGTAACAATAGACGGCAGAGCCGACGGTATCATGGATGCAGAACCGGTTCTTATCGACGAGATAAAAGGCACCTACAAGAAGCTTGACAGGATGGAAAGACCTGAGACCGTCCATCTTGCTCAGGCAATGTGTTACGCATACATATACGCTTCACAGAACGATCTTTCACTCATAGATGTCCAGATCACCTACGTGCATATGGAAAGCGAACTTATCAGGCGCTTTAATTCCACATATTCATTTTCAGAGTTAAGCGAATGGTTCGAAAAACTCATGACGGACTACATGAAATGGGTCCGCATGGAACTCGAATGGAAAAAGAAGCGCGACTCATCCATCAGATCAGTCGATTTTCCATATGAATACCGCCGCGGACAAAAGGAACTGGTTACGCATGTATATCACACCATAGTCCACGGAAGAAAACTCTTTTTGGAAGCTCCTACCGGAGTAGGCAAAACTATCGCCACGGTATTTCCGGCCATAAAGAGTATAGGCGAAGGTAAAGCGCAGAGACTTTTTTACCTGACCGCCAAAACTATTACCAGAACCGTCGCATCAGGCGCCATTAAGCTGATGCGTGAAAACGGGCTGTGTTTTAAAAGCATTACTCTGACCGCCAAAGACAAGATATGTTTTTTAAGCGAGCGTATCTGCAATCCCGAGGCCTGTCCATATGCCAAAGGACATTTTGACAGAGTCAATGAAGCAATTTTTACGTTGCTTAACGAGCAGACGGATTATTCTCGTGAGGTAATAGAAGAATACGCAGAGAGATTCAAGGTCTGTCCCTTTGAATTTGCGCTTGATGTAAGTCTTTTCTGTGACGGGATCATTTGCGATTACAATTATCTTTTTGATCCGCATGTATATCTTAAGAGATTCTTCGCTGAAGGAAAGCCCGCAGAAAGCGTGTTTCTGATAGATGAAGCACACAATCTCGTGGATCGCGGCCGCAATATGTACAGTGCGCTTTTATGCAAAGAAGATGTACTTCGTATCAAAAAGACCGTCAAAGTATATGACGAGACTCTTGCAAAGCGTCTCGAGAAAGTCAACAGGGAATTGCTTTCGATCAAGCGTATGTGTTCGGGTGACGGTCGCTATACCGTGCTCGATGACATATCCTCGCTTGAAAGAAGTATGGAAAGGCTGTATGACAGACTCTCGGATTATCTGGAGAATCACGATGCGGGACCTGTCAGGGATGAAGTTCTGGATTTCTTCTTTGATGTCGCACATTTCATCCTCATATACGAGCTTATGAACGACAAGTACGTAACCTATGCCGCCATAGATTCAAGAAACGATCTGTCGGTGCGCCTGTATTGCGTTGATCCGTCAGAGAACCTAAATGCATGTATGAAAAGAGGAGTGGCATCGATCCTGTTTTCAGCTACCTTACTGCCGATACAGTATTACAAGAGCTTACTCGGCGGAGAAAGCGAAGATTACGAGGTTTATGCCGAGTCCACTTTTGACAGTGCCAAAAGAGGCCTTTACCTTGCCGATGGCGTAACTACCAAATATACCGAGCGAGGCATCTTAATGTACAGAAGCATCGCCTCATATATACACAGTATAGTGAGTGCACATGAAGGCAAGTATATGGCATTTTTCCCTTCATACAGTTTTCTCGAAAATGTATACGAAGCTTATGTAAGACTGTACGATGACAAAGGATTGCTCGTACAAAACGACAGGATGAGCGAAGAAGAAAGAGAAGAGTTTCTTGAAAGTTTTCGTGACGACGGCGAAAGCCTGCTGGGATTATGTGTTTTAGGCGGGATCTTCTCAGAAGGGATCGATCTCCAGGGTGAAAGCTTAATAGGTTCCATAATCGTCGGGACCGGAATACCCATGGTCTGTGATGAGAACGAGATCATAAAGGACTATTTTGATGCTCATGACGGCGACGGAATGAAATATGCCTATATCTTCCCGGGCTTTAATAAAGTGCTGCAGGCCGCCGGACGGGTCATACGTACTCATGATGACGTAGGTATAGTCGCGCTTTTGGACTACAGATTCTCTTACCGCTCTTACAGGGAGCTTTTCCCCAGAGAATGGCAAAATATTAAGCGCATCACCTTGGATGATGCGCCTGATATTCTCGGCCGTTTCTGGGATGAACGGCTGTAAGCCAATATTCTTATGACTTTACGTCACATGCCTTATGCTTCAGGCATGATGACTGCAGCTATGATGTAAGCTACCACGCCGGATCCACCGAGCATGGAGAATATTACCCAGAGTATACGGATAACCGTAGGGTCTGTTCCAAGATACTCGGCCAATCCGCCGCATACTCCGCATATCATTCTCTCTGAAGCTGATTTGGTTAATTTCTTGTCATTATTCATGATTCTGTCCTCCTTATTAAATCCTTCTTTAAATATTTGTTGTTTTTTAGTCGAAATTTATATTAACACTGCCCATTCCAAGCTCTATCTTATACTTCGACGATGAGTCATTGTCTATCTTTCTCTCAGAACTAGCGCCTGCCGATGTAATGCTTCCTATGTTCAGGGTTCCCATACCCACATTGTATTCATAATCGTGATCATCCTCATCACTTGTAAGCGACATATTGACATTGCCCATGGAGCACTTCAGATCAAGATCATCCTTGATATCACCATTTAACTGGATCTGGCCCATTCCGACCTCCATATCAGCCTCTTTGGCAATGAACTTGTCAAAATTAACACTTCCTGCTCCCACCGTGATATTAGCTTTGTCGACAGATACCTCTTTATTAAAGTCCATCTCAGCCGCTCCCACATTCATGGCAAGCTTATCGCAGTCAAGTTCCACATTGCACTCCAATGAAGTAGCTCCGGCATTTATCTTCAGATTATCAATGTTCATATCATCCGGCAGATACAGCACAAACTCTGCTGATGAAAGCTTGGTCAGGCTCTTTTCCTTCCTTTCTGCCTTAATCTCAAGATCATTACCATTAACATCGACAGATGCTTTCACACTATCATCCGCCTTGTAGCTTATATTTTTGTCTGAGCTTTTTTCAATGACCAATTCTACCGCTCCGATCTCAAGCTCTACGTCCTTGATATCCTTCCCCTTTGCTATGACCATAACATTTTTGCCTGTCTTTACAGTGCCGACATTCTCTACAGATATTGAAGACACCTTTGATATAGCATTATCAAGAAGCGTATTGAGCCTTATCGGAGCGCCGAATTTCTCAACTATCTCTGCAGCCTGCGCTCTGCCGCCGAAAGGAAGCGAGATGGCAAGGCAGGTAACACCTATGACTGCGCAGACCGCTGCGGTTGCCAATGATCTTTTAATACCCTTTTTCATACTCAGTCAATCTCCTTCCCGAATATAATCCTCTTAACCAGTCTGACGATCCATTTTACTCCCTTGATCACCAGTCTGAATGCCGCCGGTATCAGTCTAGCCAAAGCGCGACATCCTGCCATCATCAGATTGCCAAGAGCCAGACCGAGCATCGAATACCCAAGTACCGTAAATGCACCCAGGGGTTTGGTAACCAGTGACAAAACAGCGGCCACTATTCCAACCAGACTTCCTACTATAATGGAGATTCCCGAAGCAAAAAGTCCAAACACCGTACCGATCAGACTTCCGAAGAGTCCAAACAGGATTCCGATCGCTCCTCCGATAAATCCAAACACCGCAGGAACCACCACCGGCGCCACCAATACGAGGATCGCTATAAGAAGAAGCAATCTGCTCTTATCAATCTCCTTTCCAAATATACGGAAATTCTTTTCACCATTGACACATCCGTCATAATGTGTTATCTGCGTATATTTATCCGGAACGTCACGTGTGTCGTTGATTCCGTTTGAATAACCTGTCTCAGTGAATTCACCATCTATGACACCATTGTCACCTGACGCAAGCTTTATTGTCTTGGCCAAATCTTCGGGGGAGCCTAAAGATATGATGGTCTCTTCCTCATTGTCTGCTCCGCCTGCATCAAAATAGTCATTATAATAATTCAGAGCATCCACTCTATCATCTTCCGGTATATCAGCAAGCAGTTCTTCCAGTCTGCTCATATATTCCGTTCTACTCATGTATCTCCTCCTCGCCGTCCATCCCGGCAGCTTTCCCCATAAAGATCGAGGTAACTCTTGACGAATACTTAAGCCATTCGTCTCTGTACAATGAAAGCTGAGCGCTTCCTCTTTCGGTTATCTTATAATAACGTCTGTTACGTCCATTGAACTGTCTATCATATGATTCCAGGCATTCATCCTTGAGCAATCGTCTGAGGACCGGGTACAATGTGGATTCTGACAGCTCTATGACCGATCTGACGTCCTGTGTGATCTTGTATCCGTAAGTTCCTTCGCTGTCAGTCGCTACAACCACAAGAACTATCGCATCCAACAGAGCCGAACCTGTATTAAAAACCAAGATGTTCACCTCCTTCTTTTATTTGTGCAATATTATATGTCGTATAATATTGTTCACATCTAATGTTATACATCGTATAATATTAGATGTCAATAGGGTAATAAAAAAATTTTTTACATACGAAAGGCTCCCTGAGATATTCAGGGAGCCTTCATATTATCATGCTGCTTTCATTTCTTTTACTGCTTTGCAGTTCTTTGACATGTTCATTCTATGATGCGATGGCGAACTTGGCGATATATGATTCAAATTCAGAATCATAACCGTTAATGGCCACTGTAAGCACCTTTCTTAAATCGAGACCCAATACTCCGAGTATGGACTTGGCATCAACTACATAGCGATTGTAGTATATATCGATATCGTATGAACTTCTGCCGGCAGCTGCCACAAAATCCTTAACCTCTTCCGGTCTGAGCATAATCTTGTGTGTAATCATAAACTTTCCTCCCTTCGTAACAAAGTACGTCACTATGGTTACTTCCTCTTTCGTTTATGGAATTATATTGGCTTTTTGCTCATTAAGCAATATAAGTTTATACAATATTTCCCAAGATATAGTGTCGCTTTTTGTCAATTTTTACAATATAGAGTGCTTGACCGCAATAACAGTGCGGTGATATTATTATTTCATCAGCAACGGCGCTGGGTTTTCTCCCGGCGCCTAATTTTTTAAAGATTTTGAAAGGCAGGGAGAATCACCATGGGTAAGATTAATATTCCGGAAGGATACAGATCCGAGCTGAATCTTCACGATACACAGGTGGGTATCAAGACGGTCAAGGATGTATTCCAGGATCTTTTGGCAGAGCGCATGAACCTTTTACGCGTTTCCGCTCCGTTATTTGTAGATCCGTCATCCGGCCTTAATGATAATCTTAACGGTACGGAACGTCCCGTTAAATTCGGTATCAAGGAGCAGAACGAGGCTGAAGCCGAGATCGTTCATTCATTGGCAAAATGGAAGAGATATGCTCTCAAAAAATACGGTTTTGAATCAGGCGAAGGTCTTTATACCGATATGAGTGCCATACGAAGAGATGAGGATACGGACAACATACATTCAATATATGTAGATCAGTGGGACTGGGAGAAGATCATTAAAAAAAGCGACCGCAACACAGAATTCCTTAAGTCCACCGTCCGTGACATATACAGCGTCTTACGTAAGACTGAGAAGTATATGGCCATAGAATATGATTATATAGAAGAGATACTTCCTCATGAGATATCTTTTATCACGACTCAGGAACTTGAGGATATGTACCCTGACAAGACTCCCAAGCAGCGTGAGTACCTTATAGCAAAAGAAAAGGGTGCCGTATGTCTCATGAAGATAGGCGATCTCCTTGCCTCAGGTCAGAAGCACGACGGTCGTGCACCCGACTATGACGACTGGGAGTTAAATGCCGACATCATCGTATACTATCCTGTACTGGATATCTCATTGGAACTCTCAAGCATGGGTATAAGAGTGGACGAAGACTCACTTGCAAGCCAGCTTAAGAAGGCAGGCTGCGAAGAAAGAGCCAATCTGCCTTTCCAGAAAGCGATCCTTGACAAAGAACTGCCTTATACCATAGGCGGAGGAATAGGCCAGTCGCGTATATGTATGTTCTTCTTAAGGAAGGCTCACATCGGAGAAGTTCAGAGCTCATTATGGCCCGAAGAAGTGATGAAAGAGTGTGAAGCGAAGGGGGTGCAGCTCCTGTAAACGCAGCAAATACGCGTTTTTGCAAAGTTGCTAAATCACGATTTTATCTTTTCGCTCCCGATCCTGTATAAAGCAGATATAGCAATGACACCCGTTATGATAAGCACGGCGGGTGTCATTATTTTTTGCCTCAAAGTTTCCGTACGCGCAACAAGGTATACCGAAGTATTGGCTATGGCGTGAACAAGCATTGGATATATCAAAGCGCCATATCTCTCATATACCCATGCCATTATAATACCCATCAAAAATCCGTATACACCCTGTACGGGGTTGAAATGATATATTCCAAAAAACAGAGACGACATAATAATGGATGCGATCAAGCCCACTTCATTACGACGCATCCTGTTATAGACAAGACCGCGAAATACTATCTCCTCAGCAACCGGCGACAGCAATCCGTATAATAAGATACCCAAAAGCAAAGGAACCGAGAATTGTCTGTCCGCCACTTTTGTATATGCTTCACTTATCCCCGTAAACCCGGTGATCCCAAAAAGTATATTAAAAAACAAACCGCACGATATTCCGGCCGCCATACATCTCAAAAGTCTTATAACCTTATCTTTTATATCAATTCTGCGCCCCGACACCAATATGATCTTCTCGCCCATTAACGCCGGGATCTGCATGATGATCGCCAGAATTATTGCCACGGTCCTTATGATCACATTGAATTCCGTTCTGTGATCTGCCGCATATCTCATCGCCTGTTCATTTTTGAATGCTGTTACATTGATCAAATACTTGCCCACATCAGACAGCAGGCTGACATACAGCATATATATTATGACCGGGCTTATGAGGCAGAAGAACCTCATGAACGCAGATCTTTCAGGCTCTACATCCCCGGAAGCACGCGGTATCAGGGCTTTTACAAATCCTGATTTAATTTTTGTATTCGTATCTCTTTCAGTGCTTTCCATATTTTCCAGTGCCTACCATTTTTCAGTACTTTTATTTTTTCCTTGACACAAGCATTATATAGCATTATAACTTAGATAATCAAACAGTTGCTAGGGGAGCGCAATGCTGAGAAAGAGTATTTACTCTGACCCTCATTACTTGATCCGGATCATACCGGCGTAAGGAAGCATTTAGACCACTTTTGGTGGTTGTTCCCCTCCTGCGTATATAAGGAGGTTTTTTTATGTCACAAAATGCATCAAAAACAAAGAAACTCACGGAGGCAGCCGTTATGCTGGCAGTAGCATCGGTTCTGTCCATGATCAAACTCTTGGATCTGCCCTACGGCGGTTCGGTCACAATTGCAAGCATGCTGCCAATAGTGATCATCGCCTATCGCCACGGAGTAAAGTTGGGACTCATAACCGGTTTTACATTCGGTATCATTCAACAGTTACTCGGATTAAACACTTTGTCATATGTAACTACATGGCAGTCGGTCATTGCAGTAATATTGCTTGATTATATAATCGCATTTACTGTAATAGGTTTCGCAGGTCTATACAGAAACGTATCTTCCCAACCCAAAGCTCTGCTTTTGGGTGCGCTCAGTGCCTGTATACTTAGATATCTCTGTCATGTGATATCCGGCTGTACAGTATGGGCAGGCCTTTCAATCCCAACCAATGCGGCACTTTTATACTCTGTCGGTTACAATGCAACATACATGATCCCCGAGACTATAGTGACAGTATCGCTTGCATACTTCATGGGATCGGTTCTTGATTTTAAAAAGGAATCCATAACAGGTATATCAAAGCCTGAAAGCAAAAAACTGTCTGTATTAAGACTTGCCGGGATCACTCTGGTAACGCTTGCACTTATATATGATTCAAGAACGGTATTTGGCCATCTCCAAAATGCCGAGACAGGCGAATTTGACATATCCGGTCTTGCTGCCATTCATTGGAATTCCATAATAGCCGTAAGCTGCATTGCCATATCGGCAACCGTCATATTATTCATGATCTCATCCAGATCAGCCGTTGCAGATAAATAACGCGCGATCTTTAACAGCTTATGGTCTTTTCCAAAGCGAATGAATATAGCAGGCGCTCGCTCACAGGCTTTCCCGTAAGCCTTGCGAGCGCCTCTTCATAATAATCAAGCTGCGTCTTATACCTGTCGATCAGTTCCGTCTCAGTTCTTACGGCATCGGTTTTATAATCAAGCAACACTATATGTCCGTCTTCTTCAAAGTATGCATCTATTATTCCCTGTATGAGCACTGTCTCCTCTTCAGGGAATTCTTCATTAAGCCTTCCCGCAGATATGCCTATCACAAACGGCTTTTCCCGGTAGAGCATTCCTGCCCCCGCAGCCTTACTCATCCTGCGTCCCAATGGACTGTTAACAAAATCCGTTACTTTTTCTTTTTTAATAAGTTCGTAATCCTGTATAAGAAGCGCTCCGTTTGCGATATAACCGTTCATCTGAGTGTCAAGCTTATAGGCATCAAAATCTACGGTATCGCAGTAGTCTATAAGTTCCATCACCCTGTGATATGCACTTCCCACGGCGGTTCCGCTCATCGCCTTAGCATTTTCACCTGCAAAAGTCGGAATATATGTCTCAGTATCCCGGTGTTCAAAAAGCTCCACCGCACCATCATCCGAATCAGCTGTGCCAAATGCGTGCATCTTCATTGCAGCCATCTTAAGTTCCGATACCGATGTCTTGGTATACAGCTCCTTCAATTCAGGATGCGGATAGTTATATCCTATCTTTGAACGCATGGTATCGGCCGCACGCATATCGTCATCTGACACATGTGTCAGTTCTGCGATAAGTTTTGTACGATCCGAGTCCATATTCGTGTATTCCCGGATAGTCTCAGTGCTGATATTTTCGGGGTATATCGGTATAAGCGAGCATTGACCGTTCCAGTCATCGTTTCCTCTTGAAAGACGCAAAATATCCAAAAATGAAGCGCACTTTTTTCTCTCCAGTCTGTCTTTAGGATCACCTTCAAAAACCTTGAAATCCTCTTCAATATCTTTTACCGTGGCAGACATTATAAGCTTCTCTTTTGCCCTGGTCATGGCAACATACAGCACTCTCATCTCTTCGGATCTTGCATCCAAAGAGATCTTATCCGCAATGTATCTCCTACGCAGATCCCTGTATTTTGCTCTTTTGGCCGCATCCGTATAATCCAGTCCGATGCCATATTTTTCATGAAAAATGACCTCTTCTCTGGAATCCATCATATTAAACTTCTTATTAAGGCCGGCAAGGATACATACCGGATATTCCAGACCTTTGCTCTTATGCATGGTCATGATACGCACAACATCCGCATTCTCATCAAGGGTCATCACTTCCCCTTCATCTGCCTCATAGCGATGTATGCGCTCTATATAGCGGTTAAAATCAAATATTCCTCTAAAGCCGTCATGTTCAAAGGCTTCAGCCTTTGATAAAAGCGCCAAAACATTGGCTTTTTTCTGTTCCCCCGCAGGGAGCGAAGCAACATGATCCACATAATCGCTGTCCGAATATATTAATCTCAACAGCTTATATACCGGGGTGTAGGGCACCATATCCCTGTATTTCTGTAATCTCCCGATAAAATCTGCGCTTCTGGCTTTCAGTCCGGCATATCCGCCTCTTACGCATTCAAATATCTCTCCGGGATCGATATCGGAATCACCAAGCCTTTTCATGGCCTCATACAAATTCTTCATCCCAAGTGTCTTAAGGCAGGCTGCGTCGTTTTCATCAAAACCGCCGAATACCGACATCATGGAGCCATACATCGGTATGTCTTTTCCAGGATTATCTATTATGCTTAAATAATTAAGAACTGTCGTTATCTCTCCCGCATCAAAGAAACCGCTCTTTGATGTCACATGTACAGGGATACCCTCCTGTTCGAAGGTGCGACGCATCTCATCAACGTCATAAGACATTGACCTTAAAAGAATAACAATATCTTTATAGCGGCAGCGACGCATACTTTTAACTTCATCATCATATATGAACTGTTCCTTGATAAGCCTCTTTATTCTTGCCGCGATCGAGCATGCTTCCTGTTTCTCACGGCTTATTCCGGGCTCACCTGACAGACCTGTAATCATAAGTTCACTCTTACAGGCATCTCCTTCCACAGGATAATCATCATATCCTCCACCGTAATTAAGCCTGTGCAGTTCACCATATTCTATTCCGCCCATATATCTGTCAAAAGTGCGTTCAAAGACGGTGTTGACCGTATCAAGCACTTCAGCGCGGCTTCTGTAATTAACCGACAGATCGACTCTGACTCTGTCTTCACTCTCATCCGGGGAATAACTGTCGTACTTTGAAGAAAACAGGCTCGGATCAGCATTCCTGAAGCGATATATGCTCTGTTTGATATCACCCACCATGAACCTGTCAAATATTCCTTCATCCTCACCTGAAATACTGTGAATAAGCCATTCCTGAGTATAATTGGAGTCCTGATACTCGTCTATCATAAGCTCTTTGTAGATACCGCGGTAATCTTTTGCAACCTGAGTGGGAACATATTTCCCATTCTCTTTGACAAGAAGTATCTTAAGAGCCATATGTTCCATATCCGAAAATGTAACAAGCCCTTTATCGCGCTTCTTCTTCTCCAGGCACTCGTGATACTTAAGCACCACATCCATAAGCCCATTAACGGCTTTATCAGTGAATTTCATCATGTCTGCAACCGCATTCGGTTCAAAATCTGCATATCGCTTTGCGAGATCTTTTATTAATTCCTTATATAATTCTCTCAATGCTTTCGCTGCTTCTTTGACCTCATTATCAGCTGATACCTTCCTGGGCAGTGTAGCAAAAGATATGTCAGTTGCAAGCATTTTTGCAAGTTCTGTCAGATCATGTGCGCCCACCAGGCGTCCGACCAGTTCGCTGTCAGAATCGCATATCGGCAGATATTCTTCCGGACCAAAAGTCTCCACGTGATCCCTGAATTCACCAAGTCGCACATCTATACCATGTATCGTATCACACACATCCTGCCAAAGATCTTTATACCATGCACTTGCAAAAAGCTCTGCGGCACTGTCGATATCATAGTCACGCCGCCTTTCTTCTATATAATCCTCCACAAACGGCGCATTAAGTGCTTTGGAATATGTAGCGGATATGCTTTCTTTTATCTTTCGAAGGTTGTCCTTACTCTCAAAGCGCTCCAAAAATGCGTCTATTTGTGGGTCTTTCAAAGCAAGGACTTCTTCTAACACCTCATCAAGCGCTTCCTCGGCCAAAGAGCTTATCTCTTCATCAGCGGCAGCCTTAAAGCCGGGCTCTAAACCGATCTGGGTAAAATTATTGCGCAGGATATCCAGACAGAAACTGTCGATCGTCGTGATCTGAGCGTTATATACAAGCGCTGCCTGCCTGACCATATGCTCATCGGCTTCACCATTGTCAATGATCTCCCCTATGGCCTTGGCTATCCTGTCCCTCATCTCACCTTCTGCAGCTCTGGTATATGTAAGCACCAGGATCTGATCTATATCTATCGGATCCGCATGATCTCTTAATCTGCTTAATATACGCTCAACAAGCACCCTCGTCTTTCCCGAGCCTGCAGCTGCAGATACCAGTATATTGTGGTCTCTCATATCCACTATTTTCTGCTGGGTCTTACTCAGTTCCATTAAGTTCCTTCTTCATCCCTTCCAAAAGCTCTTCATGACTTATGCCGCTGCTTGCCGCCGTGCTGCCTTTTTCCCTGTAGATCTCCTTTTCACAGCCTGACATATGTACATCAAATCCGCACACCGTCTTATATTCGCAGTATTCGCAGGAGTCCATCTGTTTGACCGTATCTCCTCTGTATACTTCCTTGGGGTCGATATTTATATCACCCGATGCCATTCTGTCTGCAAGCTCCATAAGCTTATGATCCGCATACTGTGAAAGTACAGCCATATCTTCTCTGTCAAACAGGCCGCTACCGCCGGGCTGTCCGTCCCTGCCGCGTTTTACCATTATAATGTCAGAATCCGATTCCGAATCATTATCAAGTGACTTTATCACTTCTTCGTCATTGTCTATTATTCCCTTGTTCCTTAAAGCTTTTTTGATCTTTCTGTCGATATCCTCATCACTTTCCGCCCCCGATGATTCCACAAGAGGGTCATCAATGTGATAATACAGCATCGCAGCCGGAACTATCTCCTTTTCAGGATATTTCTCCTTAAGATCATGTGCGATACGGTTCATATATACAACCATTTGCAGCTGCAGACCCTTGTAAAAACACATGAGACTGAAATCCTTTGCGCCGGACTTATAGTCCGTGATCTTGACGTATACCTTATCCGCATCTTCCTTTATATCAACCCTGTCTATCTTACCGGACAGTCTTATATCCGTTTTCGCGCTCTTAATACCGCCGTCAAACTCATACTCATAAGCATATGGAACAAAATCACCCTTTTTAAGATGATATGAAAGCATCATCACTGTACGCAACATGACATCCTTCATGCGTCCTACTATATATTTATTCTGCTCGCTTTCAAAAAGGACAGCATCAGTATATATGGCAGCCATCTTATCTACCGCTTCATCCACAAGTTCTTTTGCATCTTCTTTTGAAAAAGAGAACCAGTCTAAGCCTCTTTCCTTAAGCATATCTATAAATATCTCAAGAACACCGTGGTATATACTTCCCATATCAGAAGCTTCTATTCCGTATTTTTCTCTCTCTTTTAACTTAAGGCCGTACTTAAGGAAGTAGGAATAAGCACACTTCGCATAGGTCTCCATACGGCTGACGCTTGCATAAAGCCTGCTTCCGTATAAAACAGCCGCAAGCCTGTCATCCAGAGTCTTATGAGCAAATCTCATATATGCATTTTCAAATATCCTGTCGGCAAAGTCTGCGTCATCCGATACGACCGCATGCAGTCTGTACAGATCATGTTTTTTATCATCCGGAAGGCATCCGTCGGCATATTGTCTCATATAAGAAGCATATAATTCCCTTGCCTCTTTTATTGACTCAACCGCAGAGATATCGTCATGAGAATGTGCCGCATCCACAAGTTTCGGGAAAAGCTTTTTAATATGCGAGACCATGTATGAAGCACGAAGTGCCTTAAATTCATTGTCCACGGTGACGTACGAAAGATACAGGCCTTGGGACGGTTTGGTAAGGTTCATATACAGATAGAATCTGTCTATATATATCTTATTTCTCGGAGACGGGGCAAGCTCTATATCGCATCCCGTCAGATACTCTCTGTCGCCGTCCGAGATAATGCCCCCCTTGGCCACAGATCCGGGTATCCACCCATCATTAAGTCCCATAAAGAACAGATACTTAACAGGTTTAAGTCTGGTCCTCTCCATGTCGCCTATTATCACGCGATCCACACTCTGCGGTATGGTCCCAAGCTCTATCTCCGAAAAACCGGCTTCCATTAGTTTTAGAAACTCAGCTATATCCATCTGCTCATCCGCCAAAAGATCATGTATCTGTTCAAGCAGATGCATCGTATGCCTGTATATCTGCGAATATTCAAGAGCTTTCGAATGATCACCCTGTTCCTTAAACATCTCAGAATAGGCATCAAGCTTTGCGGCACAGTCATTTTTAACGATAAAGTCATACAAAGTTTTTACGTATAATGATGCGGAATATGTTCCCCCGAATTTGATACCTGCATCCGCAAAGGGAGCAAGACTGTCCATAAACTTTTCCCTGACTGCTTCTGCTTCTTCAGGGCTGACAACTGAAGTCTTTTTGCAAAACAGGTGTGAGTAAATACTGTTTCCACGGATTCCCGCAGCTGTTACATAATCATCAAGCATATCAACATCTTCATTCGATATGCCACAAAAGCCGGTTCTAAGGTATCGAAAGACTGTCTCATAATTAAAATCGCGAGTATATATATCTAATGCTGATTTAATAAATTCCACAAACGGATTAAGGACTATACCTCTGTTTCTGTCAAGATAATAAGGAATACCGTATTCTTCCAACACATCCTCGATCTCACCCGCATAAGCCTCCAAATTACCTGTGATCACAGCAATATCTCTGTAACATATGTTCTTTTCTCTGACCAGTTCTCTTATATGAGTCGCCAGTCCCCTCACATCATCTCTTATTCCATGGTATGAATCCATGTGAATGTCTGTACACTCGTTATCGTATACCGCCCCGTCATTACGCAGAAGGTGTTCCTCCAGGAAAGACAGCTCGGCACTGTCCGCATATCTCTTTCCGGGTTCGATCTCTTCCACCCGTATCACTTCCATATGTTTCTTGGCAAGTTCGGTAAGGGATGCAAAACTCTTGTAACTGAAAGAAAAGATGTCATTGCCATTGACCGATCCGGTCGTGAGTATCCCGGGATCTACATTCAGCGTAAATATCACATCTTTGCAAACATCAACAAGCGACTCCAGAACATCATTTTGTATCGGTGTAAAGCCTGTGAACCCATCAAATATGACAATACTGTCTTTTAGAAGATGACATCTGTATATATCCCTCGAAAGTATGTTGTGAGTCTCCTCTGAAGTGATGTATCTCTCCTTTATATACTCTTTGAAATGTTCGTATATCACGGACAGATCCATGAGTTTCTTTTTCAGAGTGATCTTATTCCCCTTATCTGCATATTCGATCAATGTGTGCATACAGTCGTTATTTATTCCATATTGCATGAACTCGGATATGGCGGATTTGACCTCATGGATGTATCCCGGCTTATTAAGTTTACCGGCCAGATAGGGTATCTCGTCCTTTACTTCGATCGCGCATCGCCTGAGTATAAGATTCTTACCCGTATCATCCAGTACGGGACATCTGTTTCCACCTGTTTCTTCAAACACTCTGTGTGCCAGACGAGAAAAACTCAGTACCTCAATATTAAGGATCCCCTTGCATGCCGATGCATTTACCATATCAAGCTGGGTCTGCATGGTGAACTGATCCGGTACAATTACAAAGTAAGACTGCTTCGGATCATCCGCAGCAGCCTTAACGACCTGCTCATATATATATGTACTCTTGCCGGAACCGCTTCTGCCGGCTATCAGTCTGATTCCCATATTTTCCTCGCCAAAGAATGACCGTACAGTTGCTTATTACGTGCAACCGCTTATTACATACAGCAGCATATTACGCGAAACTGCATATCACACACATCTACTTCTTCGCTGTATATGCAGGATCCGCCGGAAACCCTCCTTTAAGGCGCTGCATACAGTTCTGAAGTGCTTCCTTACTGTCCCCCCAGTCCGCATCTTTATTGCGATAATCAAACTTCTCTACAAGCCATGAAACATCCCCATACAGCTTGTCAAGCTGCTCCTTCATAATGGGTATATATTCATCCGCAAAAGCCTGCTGCCTGGCCTCTGATAAGTGCGCGGAAGCATAATCAAGCATATCAGCAAAATGAGGAAGACAGAAGCCCTTACCGGAATGCAACCTTGATCTGAAATCACTGTCAGAATCATACATCTCGAAAAATGTCTTCATATACCTGTCATAATGCTCTTTAAACGCGTCACAGATAAAGCAATGCTCTCCCCTGTCACGCACCCATTTTGTAACGGAATTGGCCGCTTTGGCGTCGCTTTTCTTAAGTATCGAGCCAATCCCCCCACCTGCACCCGGTTTGTATGCTCCAAACGCCTTATCGGCCTCCTTGAGGATCATTGCCATATGCGTCTTCATGATCCACGCATTACCGAGTGTATTGCCATATTCATACATCTTCTTAAAATGCGCCCTGCAGAATCCGGCTTTATCCGTCTGTTCCCGCACACTCTGAACCATGTAAGATGAACCCGAACCCAGTACAAAATCCATGGTATCCTGCTCGATCGATCTCTCAATATAGCAAAAAGGGCATTCACTGCCTGCATTCACTGCGTCATTGATAGGTATGTTATATAATTGTTCTTTCACGTTAACATCATCCCCCTGTGTATGACAATGATCTCTGCTTGATAAAAAAGACCGGTATCTCTACACGGTCCTTTTATCTCTTATCTCCATGCCTGACTCTTCATGGCACCTGAGCTTATTGGCATACATCATATCGTCCGCTTCCCTGAAAAGCCTGATGTAGAAGTCCACATCGCCCTTATTGTACTTGCCCGTGGCATATCCTATGGCAGTGGATATATGATGTTCACTCGTCTTATTGTATTCCTCGATACTCTTCTGAAGTCTCTCTACGATACTGAGTATCTCATTGGCATATCCTACCACTACTGCTGCAAATTCATCGCCACCGAGCCTGTATGCCTTACCAATATTCTCATATGTCTTTCTAAGGCACTTGCCTATGCCCATGAGCATCGCATCACCGGCCTGATGACCATATGTATCATTAACTACCTTAAGGTAGTTAAGATCAAACATAAACAGTGTAATAGTCTTATTCTCAACATTCTGATTGTCTATATCATCAAAGAACCTTTCAAAACTCTGCCTGTTGCCAAGACCCGTAAGGATATCCTTAAATGCCATCTCCTTGTATGCGGATATATATCTGTCTTCCTCGAGCACACGTACCATGCGGTGAACGATTATACCGAACAGGCCGAAGAAATATAACACAAGGCCTACACCGAACGCGGAGGCATCATGACCCTTGGATGGAGCTATATAGAAACATGCAAGTGCGATCACGGTAGACACTATGAGCACTATTGTATCTATCATCATCATGCGTGCCGTAGCGCTTTCTTTGGAGCCTTTGACTGACGAATACAGCGACACAGCCGAACATACCATAAAGAATATGTGCGTAAGGGGAAGCAGAATCATCGGATCACATATCTCCATAAAGAAACATACAACATTCAATATGGGAAGAGCCCATCCTATGATATACAACCACTCAAGTACAGTCCTGCCCACATTAAGCACTGACTTGCTAAAGCCCATAAATGCCACTCCAATAAGCGATAGCGACAGGAACGATATCAGACTCACTCCTTCATTGCAGTCAGTGAAGAACTGCGGAATATCCGAACTGCATATGATCCACAGCATTACAGCAAGTACAAAGAACGAGAAGAATACAAAAAGTTCAAGATCTATGGTGGTACCACGCTCAGCCTCAAATATGATAACGCTCCATGAGATAAGAAGCAGTGAGAACATGATCGCGCATACGACTATCCTGAGCATATTGGCATATAATACGCCAATCTTAAGATCATCCAGATATCCGTAGCTTACCGAACTGATGTCCATATTCATATTGTAATAAGGAGTAATCTTAAGAGTGAGTGTCTTGCCGGCATACTTGGGATCAACCGGAACGATCACTCTGATATTGCCGACGAGACGGCCCATATTAAGCGGCAGCTTCGTGCCGTATGATCCGATCAGATCACCGTCTGCATACACTTCGCACGAAGAATACATGGAATAGAACATAAGACCGTAACGCTCAGGAACCTCGGCCGGTATGACATCACGAATAATATATGTGGTATCTGCTTTGGCTGCAAGAGAGTATGGCATATACAGGTCGCCTATACCTTCGATGTTCATGGTCCTGTTCTCTATCTGTGGGACATCCCGAAGTATACGGGTCTGCTCATTGCGACTGAACCAGAACACATAAAAACACAGGGCAAAAACCATTAATATGCCTACCCTGGGAAGTATAGCGGTAAGCTTCTCTTTAATCTTACCGACAGTATCCGCTCTGTTCTCCATATTCACTCCGTATCTTAATCAGCACTACAGACCATGTCCTATTATAACATACTTTCAGGCCGATATACAGAAAATACACATCAAAATTGATCATTTTGCATACAATTTACAGGATACACTCTTGTGCCGCCAAATCGCGGATACACTAGATGTAGCGGTTGAGAAACGCCCATAAGATATGGTATATTTGGAATTGTCCATATTGGTCAATATATGAGGGGTTACGGAGGAGTTCGGAGTATATGAACGAGAAGTTCTTTGATCTGAAAAGCGAAAAGCAGGACAAAATGATCAACGCATCCCTGCATCTGTTCGCTGACAACGGGTATAAGCATGCAAGTACAGATGATATAGTCAGGGAGGCCGGCATCAGCAAAGGTCTTCTGTTCCATTACTTTATCAACAAACAGGGATTGTACTCTTTCCTTATAGATTACAGCGTAAGATATCTTTTGTACGAATACGACAGAACAGTGGGCGAAGAGACGGATTATTTCGCATTTTTTGACAAGCTTGAAAGCGCCAAACTCAACGTGTTGCGCAATTATCCGTATATGTATAAGTTCATTGACCGCGCAATGGCAGAGACTGATCCGGATATAAAGGCCATCAGCAATCCTGAACTTGAAAGATATCATCTTGCTGTAGAGAGTTACAAAAACAAGCTCTCAACACCCAATTTAAGATCCGCTATTACCTTGGCTCAGTTAGAGACACTTATAAAGCATACTGTAAGCGGTCTTACGAGCGAGCAGTTAAAGAGCGGGCGACCGGATCCGGATGCTCTTAACATTGAGATATCTTCATACATCTCATTGCTTAAGACATTATCCACAGTTTCTTAAGAATCAAAGCACATTAAAGCGGACAGGCCATGACGACCTGTCCGCTTTTTCTTAATAATCAATCTTATTCTTATACCTCGAAATTCACACCAGTCGGATCAGCATTGTCTTCTTTATAGTCATAGTCTTTACCGGGGAGTATTGCGTTAAGAATGATGCCAACAAGTGAACCTACAGCGAGACCTGACAGGCTTATCGTAATATTGCCTACAGGGAATGAGATAGCTCCAGCCGCAGAATAGTTGATACCTATTGAAAGCACAAGGATAAGTGCTCCAATGATGGTATTTCTGCTCTTGGAGAAATCTACCTTATTCTCGACCACATTACGAACACCGACTGCAGATATCATACCGTAGAGTACAAGTGATACACCGCCCATCGTAGCCGCAGGCATACAGCTTATTAAAGCTGAAAGCTTGGGGCAGAACGAGAACACAATCGCAAATATGGCTGCAAGTCTGATAACCAAAGGATCATATACTCTTGTAAGAGTAAGCACGCCTGTATTCTCACCATATGTCGTATTGGCCGGAGCTCCGAAGAGTGAAGCAACCATGGTAGCAAGTCCGTCACCGAGCAATGTACGGTGCAAACCGGGCTGCTTGATGAAATTCCTGCCTACCGTAGAAGATATAGCCGAAATATCACCGATATGCTCTACCATAGTAGCAAGTGCTATGGGTGTAATGGTAATCGCAGCAGTGATAAGCAGTGAAGTATCTGCGTTGCCTGCAAGCGAGAATACCGTCCTGTTCCATGCTATTGGGAATCCGATCCATGCAGCTTCCTTGACCGGTGTGAAGTCCACCTGTCCGGCAATGGCTGCCACAACATAAGATACTACAACTCCAAGCATGATAGGTATGATCTTGATCATTCCCTTGCCCCAAATATTGCACACGATCACGACCACTATTGCAAGAATAGCGATCCACCAGTTGGTAGCACAATTGGTTATAGCGGATGTGGAAAGGTTAAGACCGATCGCGATGATGATAGGGCCGGTAACAATAGGTGGGAAATACTTCATGACCTTGGATGTACCGAATGCCTTGAACAAAGCTGCGAGAATGATATATAAGACTGCCGAGCATGCAACACCGAAACATGCATAAGGAAGAAGCTCTGCCTCTCCGTTCGGTGCTATAGCGGCATATCCCGCAAGGAAAGCAAACGACGAACCAAGGAATGCGGGTACTATTCCTTTAGATAGGAAATGGAAAAGCAGTGTACCCAAACCTGCGAATAACAGCGTGGTGGAAACATCCAGTCCGGTAATAACCGGTACAACCACCGTCGCTCCAAACATTGCGAACATATGCTGCAAACCGAGTGCAAATACACGGGACGTACCCAATGACTTGGCGTCATATACAGCAGTCTGTTCAGTACTTTTTTCTTTCATACTCAAAACTCCCTCCTGTCTATTCAATTTTCTTCTACCTACGATATATTATCCGATTATATTAGTCAAGCAGAAACCACAATATTTTCCGTCATATCTAATTAAATCACGATTTATCACACTATATATTGTTTTTTGATTCAAATAAGAGTAAAATTAGATTGGTTCCCAATTTTGGAATATTGGTGAGAAAAGAGGATCACTATGAGCGGATTCATCAAAAGGATACTGTTCCTTATCACTATCATTTCGGTTGTGGCCGGTGCAGCATATTGCATCACCCGCTTCCTGCTTGCCACGGATGACACTTCCGGCACGGATCAGGACACCAGATTCGGTGTTAGACATGAGCCGGTCAAGAGGCATTACACGAAGCTTACACTTCCACAGGATTGATATAGAACAGTATAGAAGGAATAAAGCAGGGGAGACCGTTGAGGTCTCCCCTGCTTTATTATTTATTCCGTCTGTGACCATGTCACAATCAATCAACCAATCGACCGATCAGCCTTCCTTGGAATTCTTCATGTTGCGAACAACTTCTTCCTTAAGGTCTCTTGCCTTTTCCTTGATCCTTGGGCTTGCGGAAGTAGACTGCAAAAGTGATGCGATCATCTTGGCACTTACTTCATAATGTCCAAGTTTCATGGCCATACTTCCTATAAGGTAATCCACTGTATTCTCATCCATTCCGCACATGGGGAATGATTCACCCTGTCTTGCTGCTATGAATCCTTCATAAGCATTCTTGGTAAACTCTGCTTCCAAGGCCTTGGCCTGCTCAATAAGCTTCGGATCAGAGCTCTCTTTGGCCTCAAGATCTTCACTCCAGCTTCTGCACAGCCATCCCGCTCTTAGGCATATATACGCCTTCTCACTGGCCTTGGCATTCTTGACTACGGCATTGGCCAAAGCAAGCTTGTATCTGGCAACAGCCTCCTCAAACGTGTATATACCGGTAGGCTCAGCCTGGGGCTTATAATGAGAAGAGATCTTGTCCATGATAGTCTTGCGCTGCACCGGAGTAACAGGCTTAAAGAATCTCGTAACTGCTGTAAATCCGCACTTCGGGCACGATACAACATCGTACTTAAGCGGTTCTATGCCTTCAAACTTGGATCTTAAGTCAATATCAGTGCCGATAAGCTTGGCCTTACCGGTACGTAATGCACGATTCTTGAAAGTATTCGAGCATATGGGACACTCATGTGTCTTATCAAGGAGCATATCCTCCTCGATCATCTCGGGAGTCATCTCTTCCTTGGCCTCCATCTCCTTGGCCGCCTTCTTGTCTTCAAAGAGACTTGTCGATGTAAGGTCCCCCAGTCCCAGGTCTTCAAGACCCGAAAATAAATTAGTATCCATGTTCTACCTCAACCCCTATTCTTCTTTCTTTGGCAACACAAATGAACTCTTAAGTGATACTACCCTGTTAAATACCGGCTTGCCCGGCTCTGAATCTTTGGGATCCACGCTGAAGAATCCGTTTCTTACAAACTGGAATCTGTCATATTCCACAGCATCCTTAAGTCCCTGCTCCAGATAACAGTCATTTCTTATATCAATGGAGTTCGGATTCAGATTAAGTGATCCGTCCTCATTGTATACACCTTTTTCTTCGTCTATGAGATTCTCATAGAGCCTGCATTTCGCCTTAATGGCAGTGGCTGCATCCACCCAGTGGATCGTACCCTTGACCTTCCTGCCGTCCGGACTGTTACCTCCACGGCTCTCGGGATCATATGTGCAATGAACAGTCACGATATTGCCATCTGCATCCTTCTCACATCCGGTACAGGTCACAAAATACGCGTTCATGAGTCTCACTTCATTGCCCGGGAACATCCTGAAATACTTCTTGACAGGTTCTTCCATAAAGTCATCGCGCTCTATGTATAACTCTCTTCCAAAGCTCACCTGACGTGTTCCGAGGGATTCATTCTCAAGGTTGTTGGGAACTTCAAGCATCTCGCTCTGCCCTTCGGGATAATTGTCTATCACAAGCTTAATTGGATCAAGCACTGCCATCATCCTTGGCACTCTGACCTTAAGATCTTCTCTGATACAATACTCAAGCATAGCCATATCCGATGTGGAATTGGCCTTGGATACACCGCTTAACTCAATAAACATCCGAATGGATTCGGGTGTGTATCCTCTTCTCCTAAGTGCCGCTATAGTCACAAGTCTGGGGTCATCCCAACCGTCTACTATCTTATCTTCCACAAGTTTCTTGATGTATCTCTTGCCTGTAACGACATTATTAAGATACATCTTGGCAAACTCTGTCTGCTTGGGAGCCTTCTCAGGCGCGTCCTTATATCCTGTCTCGATAAGCACCCAGTCATACAAAGGACGGTGATCCTCAAATTCAAGCGTACATATCGAATTGGTGATACCTTCTATAGCATCCTCAATGGGATGAGCAAAGTCATACATCGGGTAGATACACCATTTATCACCCGTATTGTGGTGAGTGAGGTGTGCAACCCTGTATATAACGGGATCTCTCATATTGATATTGGGAGACGCCATATCTATCTTGGCGCGAAGGACCATGCTTCCGTCCTCGTACACGCCATTCTTCATATCTTCAAAAAGCTTAAGATTCTCTTCTATGCTTCTTTCTCTGTTCGGATCATCCTTGCCGGGCTCCGTGAGTGTTCCGCGGTATTCACGGATCTTCTCTGCACTCAAATCGGATACATAAGCCTTGCCCTTATTGATCAACTTAACAGCATCCTCATACATCCTGTCAAAATAATCTGATGCAAAATAAAGGTCATCTCCCCAATCCGCTCCAAGCCACGCAATGTCAGCCTTGATGGAATCAACAAATTCCGTCTTCTCCTTGGTGGGATTCGTATCATCAAATCTCATATGGAAGCTTCCGCCGTATTGCTTGGCCAAGCCGTAATTAAGGAGTATGCTCTTGGCATGTCCTATGTGCAGATAACCGTTGGGTTCCGGCGGAAAGCGTGTAACAACCTTATCATACACGCCGTCCTTAAGATCCTTATCTATCATCTGCTCTATAAAATTTCTGCTTTCAGTACTCATATCCGATCCCACTTTAAAGTCTTACCTGTATATTCTATACGAAACAGCCATATCAGTCAATTACAGGCATATCAACCGATATACTTCGCATCAAAATCATCCCTCGTCATGGGCTTGTCAAAGAAATAGCCCTGAGCTATCCTCACGTTCATATCAGTAAGGATATCATACTGTTGCTTACGCTCTATTCCTTCTATGCATATATCCGCGCCAAGCGCCCTCGCCAGTTCGCCTATCATCCTGATAAACGCTCTGTGATATTCATCACCCTCAAGTTCCCTCACGAATGACTGATCCACTTTGATCACATCAAAAGGGATCTCACGGATATTATTCAAAGAAGAATAACCCGTACCAAAGTCATCAAGTGCGATCCTCACTCCAAGCGCACGGATATCGGCCATGATCACTTTCATACGGTTCATGTCGTTGATCGCAAGGCTCTCGGTAACCTCCAATGTAAGATTGGATGGCTTAATGCCTGACTCTTCAACTGTCTTACGGACATTCTCCACTATATCATCCTGCATCAGCTGTACAACTGACAGATTTACATTGACCTTATACTCCGGATGACCGTGATCATTCCAATACTTGCATGCCTTACAGGCTTCCTTAAGCACATGATCGCCTATGGGATTGATAAGTCCCAAATACTCCGCAAGCGGTATGAAATCAGCCGGTGATATAAATCCAAGTTCTCTCGAATTCCATCTGATCAGTGCCTCTGCTCCCGTACATGTGCCGCCATCAAGAGTGATATCCACTATAGGCTGATAATATATCACAAACTCATCAAAGCCGTTGTTGGTAGCGGCTCTCATGTTCTTCTCCATGTCCAGTCGCTTGCCTGATTCGGACAGTGAACCGCTGTTGAACTTGGCCACTCTGTTCTTGCCGCTCTTTTTGGCACTGTACATGGCTATGTCAGCCTTTCTGACAAGTTCCTCGACATTTTCTCCTTCATCAGGGAAAGTGACGATACCCATACTCATGGTACAGTAATACTCGCCGTCCTTAAGATAAAAAGGCTTGGCAAATATGCCCTTTATATTGTCTACGATCTCATCATATCTTGGAAAACTTCTGGGCGGAATGATGATGACAAACTCATCGCCACCCATTCTGTAGCAATTATCCTCAATACCTTTGACGCTCTTCATGGCTGCGGATATGTCCTTAAGCAGTACATCTCCGTACTGATGTCCCAGACCGTCATTGATATGTTTAAAGTCATCAAGATCAATATACAGAAGCGCACCCATGCTGTTATGTTTCTTGCTCTCATCTATGATGCGCGCAAGATCCCTTTCACAGCACAGACGATTGAGCAGTCCGGTAAGGAAATCGGTATAAGCCTGCTGCTCGATCTTTCGCTGATAGACCTTCTTGTCAGTAACGTCATATATCGCATACAGAGCTACCGGTCTGCCATCCACCCAACTGATATTGCTGTGATGGATCTCATACCAGGAATCCCTGTCATAATCATAGTATTCTATCACACTCTGAGTCTGTGACTCTTTTTCCCATATGATATCACTCAGTTCCTCGCCCACTGTTCCTTCCGGGAATAAAGAGAGCATGGTCTTATTACTGAAGAGTGTCTCTTTTTTTACCACATCATTGACTATGATGGCACATCCCACATGCTCAAGCACCTGTTCCAAAGATGCATAGGAGCTTACAAGTGAATTCTTCTGAACACGCTTATCCAGGATATTCTGCAATACCCTGACGGCATCGCTTAAAAACTGCAGTTCGCTTATCTGCCAGCTTCTGTCACGCCTGTTCTCGACATATACGGCATACATATTGGTAGTCTGCCCGATCGTGATGGGCATGGCCACAACCGCTCTGATATCGGAATCCTGCATGGTCTCAGCCACATTGTCAAGAAGCGTAGAACCTGTCGATAAGATGATTGTCTTCTTGCCTTCCAGGAAAGAAAACCTAGGAATATCCGTGACCCTGTCAAATACGGATTCTTCGCCTTCTATCATATAAGAGGCCAGTATATCCATCATGTCTGTGCCCTGGCGTTCTTTGATCTTGAATATGTCAGCCTGGGATATCTCCAGATATTCGGATGTGATACGCAAAAAATCCGTCATAACGGATTCTATGCTCTTATCACTGTCAAGATATTTAAGGATCTCTGAAAATGCCTGAACTCTCTTTAAGCTCTCTGCCATCTCATTGGCGGAAAAAAGGGATCTTCTGCTCTTTTCTTCATACTGAGCCAATGACAGTTCCGAACTGATCCTGTAATCGCCTATCTCACGAAGCGCATCCACAGCGCTCAAAAAATCCTTATCCGTAAGATGCTTGGTCAAAACCCCAAGATCATCGGGCAATGTTCCGCTTACACCGTCTATAAGACCCGCAAAGAACCATACTTCCTTGCAATGGCCCTCAAATTCAAGCGTGACGGCTCCAAGCTTAAGATGGCCTCCCGCAACCTCCTCGAGGATCTGATCCTCTATGCTGTCTATGGTAAGTCTCTCATAAAGCCCGTGAAGCATATCATCGGTGATATACCTGTGCAGGACTTCCCTCTCCTTATCATTGCCGGTAAAATCGTTGATCATCCGGCCGGTATCGTCATAGCTGCATATGTATATCCTTGTAGCGTCACTGAATGTATTGAAGAAATTCGCCACTCTGCTGTGTTCAGTTAAATATGTCAAAGCCTCTCTGGTCATAAAAAGTATGTTTTAGTCTGAGATATCCATCATTACTCTTATGCGTCTACACTGTAGTTGGGTGCTTCCTTGGTGATCTGAATGTCGTGAGGATGCGATTCCTTAAGCGAAGCAGCCGTGATCTTGACAAATCTGCCGTTCTCCTTAAGTTCCTCTATGTTCTGCACACCGCAGTATCCCATACCGCTTCTGAGTCCTCCCAAAAGTTGGAATACAGTATCTTCCACAAGGCCCTTGTATGCTACTCGGCCTTCCACGCCTTCCGGAACGAGCTTCTTGGCATTGGACTGGAAATATCTGTCCTTGCTGCCGTTCTCCATACCTGCGATCGAGCCCATTCCTCTGTACACCTTATACTTACGTCCCTGATAAAGTTCAAATTCTCCGGGGCTTTCCTCGCAACCTGCAAACATGCTGCCCATCATACATACATTGGCACCGGCAGCAATAGCCTTGGTGATATCTCCCGAATACTTGATACCGCCGTCTGCGATGATCGGAACACCATAGCTCTTGGCTACGGCATATGCATCCATAACTGCCGATATCTGAGGCACACCTATTCCGGCAACCACTCTTGTGGTACAGATGGATCCGGGACCCATACCCACCTTAACGGCATCGGCACCTGCTTCAATAAGAGCCTTTGTGCCTTCTCCGGTAGCCACATTACCTGCAATAACCTGAAGATCGGGGTATTTCTCCTTGATCATCTTAAGGCACTTGATAACGTTCTCTGAATGACCATGAGCCGAATCAAGCACAACAACATCAACCTTTGCATCTCTAAGTGCCTCAACACGCTCAAGCACGTTGGCCGTAATACCTATCGCAGCACCGCAAAGCAGTCTTCCCTGCTCGTCCTTGGCTGAAAGGGGATACTTGATGGTCTTCTCTATATCCTTGATGGTGATAAGACCCTTGAGATTAAAATCATCGTCAACGATAGGAAGCTTTTCCTTACGAGCCTTGGCTAAAATATCCTTGGCCTCGTCAAGTGTGATGCCTTCCTTGGCCGTGATGAGATTCTCACTGGTCATGGATTCTTTTATCTTCTTGGAAAAATCTGTTTCGAACTTGAGATCTCTGTTGGTGATAATGCCGACAAGCTTCCTGCCTTCAGTGATCGGCACACCTGATATACGGAACTTGCCCATAAGCTCATCCGCATCCTTAAGAGTATGTTCAGGGCTTAAAGAGAATGGATCAGTGATGACACCGTTCTCGGAACGCTTAACCTTATCCACCTCGTCCGCCTGCTCTTCAATGGACATGTTCTTGTGTATTATACCTATACCGCCCTGTCTGGCCATTGCAATAGCCATACGGTGTTCGGTAACGGTATCCATTCCCGCACTCATAAGCGGAATATTAAGCTTGATGGACTTGGTCAACATCGTGGTGATATCGATCGAATTCGGTACCACATTGGCATAAGCCGGTATCAGCAACACATCATCAAAGGTAATTCCTTCTTTAATAATCTGACCCATATTAATCTCCTTCTATATATCAATCATTATGCACTTTGTGAGGGGCAATATTGTATATTGCCTTGTACAGTCTCTCGTCCGGCTCTATGATGATCTTGCGTGAGCCGTCGTATATCATGACGTACATGTTGTTTTTGTTGCTCTCTTCTTTGGAAGAATAATTCTCTTCCTTAAGCTGTCTGCCGGAATACTCGTTCATACGATAGCCGTTAAGCTTAAACATGGCTTCAAGCTTCGTAAGATCGATGGTCGTGACATGCTTTCTCCTCTGCTTGGCGAAGATCACGTCAATATCTATCTCTTTTTCAGTAAGAGCATACTCGTACTCAATATCAGACTTCTGACCGACAAAATAAGCACCTGCGCCTACTCCTATCGCTATGATCATGGGAATAAATCCGAGATAAAGTCCGACTACCGCAAAAAGTCCGGCCAATATCCACAGTAAAATCTTGCAAAGATTAAGAATCTTATTGGTCCTCACAGGAACCAGCAATTCGATGTGATCGTTCATATAGTCCTCCGCCCTACATGCCCGCGCTGAGTATGAGAATATACTCATCGGATATTAGGCTAATTCTATTACAATTGCCGTTATAATTCAAGTAGAAGTTAGCCTGCATTTACTCCTCCAAATAGTGCAAAAATGACAATGCATTGTCCTTATTGGCACTCGTTGCGGACAGTCCGAAATACACCGGACCGTCTGTGGATACATACCACCGCTCACTCAGGACTTTGGCAGCATTCGATATGTCAATACCCGAATATTGCGTATATGTAGGTGCCGACGGATCTTCCGGATCATCAGTCACTTCCGCAACATATATATCATCCTCATATCCCTTAATGTCATTCTCAGGCAACACGTCCCTAAGATCCATCAGATAACCGTACTGCGCCATCCTCGCAAAAGCCTCGGCAGGAGCTATTATCACATCGGTCTCTCCTGCAGCTATCGTCACAAAGAGTTTCTCCTGTGAACTCACATCCAAAGTTCCTTCTCCTTCCGAAAGAACTGCATAGTTGGAATCTATGGTCATCTCATGTTTGTCGTCCGTTCCGCTTATCTGTTCAAACTCATGAATAAACAGTTCGTAATCGGGTTCAAAGCTGGCTCCGACAAGCGCAACACAAAGAGCATTGTCTTTTGCCGTAAGCATGGTCTTTACTATGGAAGCAATGATAAGGATGAGTGCAAGAGCTCCCACGACATACCACTTATAATATCCCGCATAGTACTTAAACTTATATGAAAAGCTTTTGCCTTCCAGGCCTTTTTTTCTCTCTCTTTTTATCTCATCTGCAAGCGATCTGGTGTCTTTCATCCTAATCTGTCTCCTCAATCTGTTCTTTGATCATAGGTATATACGGCTTAATCAGTTCATCCGTGATCTCTGCGGCAAGCCCTCTCATATCGGATATCACCGGCATAATGTCTTCCTTATTTACTCTGTGCTTATCATCTGCATCAGCCAGGCAATCGCAGATAAGTCTGTTGATCTGCGGTGAGAAATGAAGGGTATCCATATAATTTTCATCAAGATTTAACACGATATCTCTGTCATCTAAAAAGAAATAGCAACTGACATTATCATAATCCGTCAGCTTATCCATGCACTTTTCAAATGCATAAAGATAAAACTGTGTGTCACCTTCTCTGTAGGTATTATCCCACCAAAGCATTGAATATGGCGGGAAATATATATAAAACCGTGTATCCGGATGGGCCTTTATCTGCGATACTATCAGATCCATATTGCTCTCAAGCAGATCATCGTATGTATGCTCATCATTCATGGGTGCAACTTTGGGATGGCGAAGATACAGGCCGGTGCACATATCGAGATTGAATTCCTTCCACTGCCCCCAGTTGTAAGATGTTCCCTCATCATAGTCTTCCAAAACTGACTTGGCAAGCATATAGGGAATGCGTTCAAAAAGAACATCCTTATTAAACAGGTATTCCACGTCATTAAACGGATTGGCATCATACAGATACATGGGACACCCGGTCTCTTTAAACGTAGTATGTGGATCGGACTTAAGAGATGACGGGTCCAGATTGTAAAACACATATCTGATATCCTGAGACTTAAATGCCTCATCCAAAAAGAAACACAGATCCGCAGTGGCGCCATAAGACCTGATAGCCTTAATGCTTCTGCAGCCAAATGCTTCGTCAAACCATCGGTTATTAAAGTTCTCCGACACCGACGATCCGACTATTACTGCATCATAATCGAAGTGACGCAAAGATCCGATACACTGGTATTCTTTCTCCGTAAGCACGGCCTTAAGCGGGCCTATCGGCTTATGGTAGTGATAGAACGGATCAATAAGTATCACTGTACCTGCAATCAGTAACAGCAAGGCTGCGGCAAATATTAAAATGTGTTTTAACAGCTTCATTTTGCTATGCATGATCAGAAATTAAAGTATATAAAAGTACTCACCTGCGAGAAACTGATGACACAGTATACAAACAATATCACCGTCACAATCGCAATCCCCCTGCGCTCCCTGTATGATTCCCGTATCTGCGCAACATTCTTCCTTGTAAGAATGAACACTCCGAGCATTAGAAACAACAGAAGCCACACCGTGTTAATCATCCGCTCTCTGCCCGGCATCAGACGCATCGTGATCTGTCCCGGAAGGTAAAGCTCCGGAAATTGCGATGCAATGTGATCCGCAAGCTTGGGCAGATTACCACGCCAGCCTTTTAAAAGATCTGCAAATATCTCTCCCGCCTGCGCTAAAGATGTACTTCTGAAGGGTATAAGAAGCAATGTAAATGTGATGTCTGTCACGATCACGCCGATCTTACGCGGAAGTTTGACTAACTTCAGACTGTCCCAAATTACGATAAGTCCGGTGCATATGCCCCATACAACATAAGTCCATGCGGCACCGTGCCACAGGCCGCTTAACATGAACACTATGAATACATTAAGCAGCATGCGCACCTTTCCCCGCCTGCTGCCTCCAAGCGGTATATATACGTAGGTGGTCATGAACCTCGTAAGCGTCATATGCCACCTTGTCCACAGTTCTTTAAGCGTTGCTGCCTTATACGGAGAATTGAAATTCTCAGGAAGCCTTATGCCAAACATAAGCCCAAGGCCTACCGCCATATCACTGTATCCACTGAAATCAAAATACAGTTCCAAAAAATACGCCGTCATTACCGCAACAGCCGAAAACGTATCGAGATATAAGCTCGTATCAAAGCCGTAATTGGCTACAATGGCAAAGCCGTCAGCAAGCAGTACTTTTTTGGACAATCCAAGCACAAAAGTGACCATTCCATCGTAGAATCCGTCAGCGTTAAATCGGTGTTCATCAGACATAAACTGCGGAATAAGCTCACTGTGAAGCACTATGGGGCCTGCGATGAGCTGCGGAAAGAACGTCACAAAAGCAGAATATTCTATAAGTCCGTAATGTTCGGATCTGCCAAGGCTCCTGTCTGCAATATATGAAAGCTGTTGAAATGTAAAAAAACTTATTCCGAGCGGCAACAGGATGTGTTTGAGAGTATGATCCGCTTTAAAGATCATATTCACATTCTCTATAAAGAAATCATAATATTTGAAGTAGAACAAAAGGCCAAGGTTAAGTAAAAGCCCGCATATAAGTACGATATATTCTGCAGGCTTATTCACTCGTCCTCTTTTATCATTATATGCCGTAAGACTCTGCAAAATAAGGCTTAACAGATAATTACCGAGTATGCTTCCCACTATGAGCAGAAGATAGGCGGCATTAAAATATCCGTAAAACCATAGAGACATACCGGTCAAAAAGACCAGCGCCGCTTTTCTTTGCCCTATTCTATTGAGTCCGTACCATCCCATAAGCGCAAGAGGAAGGAACAGAAAGACAAAAATATACGAATTAAAAAGCATCAGTAATCCTTATACATGGACAGCACCATCTCAGCACTCTCTATCATATCGGTGCCGCTGTCCATGCTGCATTTTTGTATGAATTTATGGGCTTCCTGCTCGGTAAGCCCGTTGCGATCCATCAGAACATCCTTGGCCGCGGACAGTATCTCCTTCTCTTTAGCCGTTCGCATGCGAGGCTTATGCACAGGATTTCTGTACTTCCTGTATGCCGCCCCGAGCATCATGGTGACAGTCTCTATAAGGTCGGATACCTTAAAAGGCATGGACAGGCGCACTATGTCGGTAGCCTCTGCCTCAGCAAGTTTCTGCATGGATGCCACAAGCAGCATCTCAAAACCTGCCGGCATACACTCATATATCTCGCTAAAGAGCATGTCCGGCAACTTGTAGGCTGAGATAAGTATTCCTCCTCCCAGACTGTCTGCCGCCGCAAGCGCCGCAGCCGCACTGTTACATACAGCCGATACCTCTATTCCGCTTCTTTTCAGGATATTCTTCACATTCTTCGCATCATCTAATCGTGGAAAAGCCACAATTATATTAGCATCCATGTGTATCTCCCGTATAAATCAATATCTGTCGAGGTATTGCTCCTTCTCCCACTCGGATACCTGTGCGCAATATGCATTCCATTCCTTCTTCTTTACTTCGATATATCTGGTGCATAAAGCATCACCTAAAGTAGCTTTGATAAGCTTGTCCTTGGACAGTTCGTTAAGGGCATCCGCCAAAGTGGAAGGAAGCGTATTGCCTGCTGTCCACTTATTTAACATATTCTTAGGCGGTTCCAACTTTCTCTCTATTCCGTCAAGTCCCGCCGCCAGACATACTGCTATGGCAAGATAGGGATTGGCTGAAGGATCCGGACTCATAAGTTCTATTCTTGCATTGTTTTCTCCGCTCTTAGGGATCTTAACAAGCGGTCTGTCGCCGGGGATCAGTCTCTTGTATGAGTTGACGATGGGATTGGTAATGGCTGTCATACCCTTGATATGCGCCGCGATCCCGCCCAGGAAATAGTATGCTTCACGTGACAGACCAAGTTCATCCTTACCGTCAAAGAAGATGTTCTTACCATTTTTCTTAAGCGATATATTGATATGCATACCCGAACCGTTGCAATCAGATTTTGGCTTGGGCATGAATGTCGCATGAAGGCCGTGTCTCTTGGCTATGGTCTTGACCGTAAGCCTGAATGTCTGTATGTTGTCAGCCGTGTGAAGTGCTTCATCATACTGGAAATCCACTTCATGCTGTGCAGGTGCCATCTCATGATGGGATGATTCCACAATGAGATTCATCTGCTCCAAGTTAAGTACGATATCTCTTCTGGCATTCTCGCCGAAATCTATCGGGCCACAATCAAAGTAACCTGCCTGTTCCTTGGTATCGGTCGTGGCAAGACCGTTTTCATCCGTATTAAATAAGAAGAATTCGCATTCGGGTCCGACATTGCATTCATATCCCATCTTGGCAGCTTTCTCTATAACTCTTCTTAAGACACGTCTGGGATCTGCCTCGTATGGCTCATCTTCGGATGTATATACATCACAGAACATTCTGGCAACCTTACCCTGCTGGGGTCTCCAGGGGAATATCTCGAAGGTATTTACGTCCGGATGAAGATACATCATGGTATCACCCTCTGTCGCATAATCTTCTATGGCTGCCGAGTCAAACATACACCTGTTATTTATGGCTTTTTCAAGCTGACTTGCCGTTACAGCCATATTCTTAAGGCCGCCGTAAAGGTCAGTAAACTGCAGTCTTATGAACTCTACGTCCTCATCCTGAACCATTTTTACAATGTCCTGCATTTTGTTGCTCATCTTCTTCCTTCTCCATTTCTTAAATCTTGATTTTGTATTGTTATGTTACCTGATCTTCTTGAGAATCCCTCTAAGTTCATCTATCTCAAAAGTATAGTCCGTGTTACAGAAATGACAGTTCATCGTGACAGGTTCGCCGTCATCTATCATCTTTTGAAGTTCCTGCCTTCCTATACTTATAAGTGCCTTTTCTATCCTGTCTCTGTCACAGTTGCAGTAAAACTGCATGGGGAGTCTGTCAGTGAATTCCACATCCATTCCCTTAAGTATGCATTCTATTATCTGTTCCGGCGACCTGCCCTCAGAGAGCATATCCGTAACACTGCTTATTGATCTGATATTCTCTTCGAGATTGCTTAATACTTCCTCGGGAGCAAAAGGCATAAGCTGCACTATGAATCCCCCTGCTTCACTCACCGTGGCATCGTCTCTGTTCATAAGCACGCCAAGTCCCACGCATGAAGGCACCTGTTCCGATGCCGCAAAGTAATATGTAAGATCCTCAGCTATCTCTCCCGTCTGCAGTGCCACCTGTCCTGCATAGGGTTCTTTAAGTCCCATATCCTTGACCACCGTAAGCACTCCGTCACCTACAGCTCCGCCTACATCGAGTTTACCGACTTTGCTCGGAGGAAGCATGACAGAAGGATTACCGACAAAGCCCTTCACTCTGCCTGCATTATCTGCTGTAGCCATCACCGTACCTATGGGACCATCTCCCGATATCTGCAATGTGATAAGATCATCTTCAGACTTAAGCATGGCTCCCATCATGGCTGCACCCGTAAGTGTCCTGCCAAGCGCAGCAGCGGCAACCGGACTCAAATCATGTCTTTTCCTTGCTTCTTCCACCGTAGCTTTACTGTATGCTCCGAATGCTCTTATATGTCCGTCCTTTGTTACGGCTCTTACTATATAATCTTCCACTTATTTCTCCTTATTTACCGTTTTCTCCGGCCACCACATATACGCGCTCACTGTCGTCACTTACAGGTTTACCGGTATCCGCATCCATAAACTCTACGATCTTAAGTCCGGATCTTTCAAGCAGATCCCTCATCTCATCGGAAGTATATCCTCTCTGTGCATGAGTCTCCGTACTTTTCCTGTACAGGTCACCTTCCTTTATAAAAAGCGTAAGGTCATATTCATTTATATGTGTCTCTTCATCATAGAAGTTTTCCCAGATAAAGCTGCAATCCTCACGATTCTCGGCAATAACCGTATCCCCTATGACATCCCTGTATTTGTGCGTCGTATTAAAATCAAATATGAATATTCCGCCCGGATCAAGGTAATTATTGACAAGTTTGAATGTATGAAGCAGGCTGTCAGGATCAGTCAGATAATTAACACAGTCACATACCGATACAATAGCTCTTACGGTCCCATAGAGTTCAAACTCCGTCATGTCCTGACACAGATAGAGAATATCGCGTTCATCACCCGACTGTAAATCCCTTTCCTTTGCAACAGCCAGCATATCTTCCGATGCGTCTATGCCTATCATGTCATAACCAAGTGCAGATAGCCTGCGGGTGATCGCCCCGGTACCACAGCCAAGATCCGCTATGAGCCCATCATCAATCGCATATTCTTTTAACGTATCATGTATACGTCCTGTCCATGCATCATATGGCGTATCTTCCATAAACAGGTCATATACACCTGCAAAATCTCTATAAATATCCATTGATAAACTCTTTTAAGAATGCAATAAAGGCATCCATTTCCTCGTCCGTACCTATGGATATGCGCAGATGATCGCTTATGCGCCTCTTATCCCACCATCTGACATATATCCCCGCTTGTTTGGCGGCTTTGAATATGTCCGCAGCCGCTATCTCATTATGCGAAGCAAATATGAAGTTGGACTTGCTGTCCGGGAAGGTAAATCCAAGTGCGGTAAGCTCCTTTTTCATTCTCTCACGTGTAGCTATGACTTTACCGCGAACCTCCTTAAGATAATCCATATCTTCAAGTACCGCCACACCTGCCGCCACGGTCAGTCTGTTCATGGTATATGAATTGATCGAGAACTTGACATCGTTCATATACTTTATCAGCTTTTTATTTCCGAAAGCCATTCCTATACGGGCACCCGCCATGCAGAATGATTTGGAAAAAGTCTGGACGACTAAGAGATTGTCATATTTATCGATAAGCGGAAGCACGGAACGGGCACCGAAGTCCACATATGCCTCATCTATGATCACGATACTGTCAGGATTATTGCTTATGATATATTCAAGATCTTCAACGGATTTCTCACATCCTGTGGGCGCATTGGGATTGGGGATCACTATGCCGCCGTTGGTCCGCAGATAATCGTCCTTCTTAATTCTGAAGTCATCATCAAGCGGTATCGTCATATAGGGAATATTGTAAAGCTCGGCCCATACATCGTAAAAAGAGTAGGTGACATCCGGAAAAATGATAGGTGTCCTTCCGTTAAAGAATGTCATAAATGCCACGGCAAGTACGTCATCACTGCCCACACCCACAAATATCTTCTCTTTATCTACACCATATACTTCGGAAAGCTTATCCCTAAGTTCACCACCATGGACATCGGGATAAAGTCTGAGATCATCTGTATCATAATGAGACAGTACCTCGGCCACCTTGGGTGACGGAGGATATGGATTCTCATTGGTATTAAGCTTTATCACCCTGCCCGTGGGCTGTTCTCCCGGAACATACGGTATAACCTTTCTTACGTTATCTTCCCAACTCATATGGTTCTCCTCAAAAGATTATTTGTCTATCAAACATTACGCATTTAAGAATACCACAATTAAGCGTGTTTTCCAACATGCTTAAACCTTAATTCAGTATGATATTACATGCTCTGAAGATAATCTTAGGACTGTGCGCGATCCGCTCTGAATATGCCCGCTTTCTTAGTCACGATGATAAAGCAGATAACATGAGCGAAAAACGTCAAAAACCAGGAAATCGGATAAGAAACATAGAGTGATTCCGGCGTATGAAGCGATCTGAATATCGTGAATATCCACAATATCCTGAACCCGCAGGCCCCAAGCAAAGACACTATCATGGGCATGATCGAATAACCCATTCCGCGAAGGGTACCGACCATCACATCCATCATACCGCAGAGATAGTAGGTTAACATAATTACCAGCATTCTTCTGAGCCCAAACTGTATCACATCGGCATCGGAGGAATAAAAAGCTAAAAGCCTGCCGCCAAAAACATAAGCCAGCGCACCCATTGATGCGCCTGTTATGAATACACAGCCAAGGCAGGTTAACATAATCTTCTTCACTCTGCCATATTGTCTGGCGCCCATGTTTTGTCCGGTAAAGCTGATGGCCGACTGTGAGAATGCGTTCATGGAATTGTATATAAAGCCCTCGATATTCATGGCCGCCGTATTGCCTGCTACTGCGACTGCACCGAAGGAATTGACCGAAGACTGTATGAGCACGTTGGATACCGAAAAGATGGCTCCCTGAAAGCCGGCGGGTAAACCGACATGGGCTATCCTTATCACTATATCCTTATAAAGCTTAAGCTGCTTTAAATCCAGTCTGATAACACTGTCAGAGCGTATGAGCACCCTGATCACCAGAATGGCTGATACTGCCTGAGATATATTGGTAGCCCAGGCCACGCCCCTGACTCCCATGCCGAAGATCGCCACAAATATCACATTCAGGATAACATTGATCACCCCGGCAAATGTCAGATAGTATAATGGCCGCTTGGTATCACCGACCGCGCGAAGGATGGCTGCCCCAAAATTATATAAGAGCATGACCGGCATACCCAGGAAATAAATCCTGAGGTAATCAGAAGAATGATCTATTATCTCTGCAGGCGTATCCATAAGTTCAAGCAAAGGTCTTGATACGCTGATCCCAAGTACGCATAAGAAGATTCCGCAGATAATGGCCAACATCACGGAGGTATGCACGGTCTGTGACACCTCTTTTTTCATACCCGCACCATAGAAATGTGCAATGGCGACATTGGTACCTACCGCAAGACCCATGAACACGTTGATAAGGAGATTGACAAGCGAACTCGTCGCTCCAACTGCTCCAAGTGCCATACTGCCCGCAAATCTGCCGGCCACGATCATATCCGCAGCATTGAAAAGCAGCTGCAATATGCCCGATGCCATGAGCGGAAGCGTGAATATTAAGATCTTGCTAAGGAGCGGACCGTTACACATGTCCATCTCATATCTTTTATCTGCCATAGTGAATAAATTGACGGATACCGTCATCCGCCACTGTGCTATAATGAGTAATGAAACAATTGTGCGCTTAACCACACGGGATGTCAAGCGCGAAAGGAAGCAATATGGGTATATTATATGACGCCAGAAAAATAAAAGCACTTGAATATCTTAATGAACTGAGCGAATATGCAGGTCTTTCTTCTGAGTGGGCCGACAGGCTGTGGACAATGATGCTTACCGACAACGATCTGTATGATGAGTTTGTATATTACCTCGAACATCATACTTTTCGGGATGAATATAAGATAAGCGGCTACTCTCTCTCTGATATATATGTGTGGCAGATGGATAAGTATAATCTGATCCGGGAGATCGGCAAGAATCCCGAACACTGCAATAAAGAGACAATGGTCTTAAATGCATTCATGACCATGGCACAGATGAAGTCTGACCCCGAGAAATATGTAAAGCGCTTGGAAAGCGGCCGCGGCAACGACCTGATACCGTAGACACAAAATATGACATTTTTTGTACATATTATTTACAATATGTGGTATTATATCATTTGACTAATCATTTTTAAGTAGATTTAAGGAGGAATTATGGAATTCACAAGAGCAGAACTTAAGGCACAGGCCAAGGAACAGTTGGCCGGAAAGGTATGGAAGCTGTTTTTATGCACACTCGTATCATGCTTACCCGCTATTATCGTGAGCAGCATACAGAGTGCTTCAACGGTTGCGAACGGAGGCGTTCCGGGACCTTTCGCATCAATGCTTACATCAGTTATCAACATTCTTATAACACCGGCATTATCACTCGGTCTTATAATGGTATATTTGAACGTAACTTACGGTGATGAGCCTCAGGTATCAACAGTATTTGAGCCTTTCAAGCGTAACTATGGCAAGACCATCGCACTTACACTTCTTGTAGGCTTATTCGTGATCCTGTGGACATGTCTTTTCATCATTCCCGGTATCATCATGGCTTATGCATATTCACAGGCTTGCTACATCTTAGCTGAGAATCCCGATATGTCAGTCATGGATTGTATCCGTGAGAGTAAGCGCATCATGAAGGGTCGTAAGATGGATCTGTTCATACTTGAGCTTTCATTCCTGCCCTGGGCACTTTTGGTTATTGTCACAGCAGGTATCGCATCAATCTATGTAACACCTTACATGTCACTTACGGTGACCAACTTCTATCACAGGATCAAGAAGGGCGGAGATCAGGCTGGTGACTATAGCACATCTGCCACAGATACAATCACAGATATCATCGAGAATGCTTCTGACAAAGTAGAAGCAACTGTTGAAAACGTAACTGATCATATCAACTGATAGCTTAGAATAATCACAGAATGGTGGCATGCTCGCCATATTAAAAAAGGGGACTGCAACGCAGTCCCCTAAAATATTGTTCTTTTCAGGCATCTTCAAGCATAGACTGCAGAATATGCTACAAATTCTTTCATATCTTCCATAAAAAACCTCCTTAACGGTATAAATATTATAGCATTACATTTAACCGTGTGCCATAATAATTATGCCATTATATCCATTTTATGGGCAATCTTGCCGCCTTTCACCTGATCCTCAGGGAAATATACATACAGCATCTCACCTCTGTGGAATGCCACAAACAGAAGATTGCATACTATCTTAAAATGAGTCGTCTCGGCATGATCCCATGCAGATTCGCTTATCTTAAGTTCGAGATTGCCTGATCTTATATGAATGCATCCAAAGCCTAAGAACTTATATCTGTCATCTCCCAATTCACAATAGATCGCTACACTTCTGTACCATAGCCATATAAGGAATATCATACCGGCCAAGAACATTGCAGCACATAAGATGATCAATGCCTTTTGCAGTATACTAAGTGAATTCCACCAGTCCTTTATCTTTTGAGACAGGCTCTTATGAGAATTGTCAGTATCAAGATCATTCATGGTAGTATCTTTGCCTTTTTCAGATATCTTGGGCATGATCTTTTCAACAGTCTCTTTCTTTTCATTATCGGGCTTTTCAGATTTATTAAATACACTTTTAACACTGTTTTTAAGCCTGTCTATTCCGGGATGAATAAGACTTGGAATTACTCCGGACACGGTCACTGACGCTTCTGCCGTATTGCCCGCATTATCAGAGACTGTCACGGTATATACACCGTCTAACCCGGCTATGAATACCGATCCGCTTCCACTTTCAGGACCGCTCCATGTAAAACTGCTTTCATTGATCCCTGAAGAATCATCGTTTGCGTATGCGCTTAGCATTGCTGCTTTGCCTTTTGCGATAAGCTCACAGGATGCAGTAATAACAGGTGCCACTTTGTCGATATTGGTCACCGTCAGGCTGTAGTACTCAGTATTGCCGTGCCGGTCTCTTACCGCGACCTTCACCTCTCCATTATCTTCTACCGATATACTGTCATCATCTGTCCATGAATCACCACTGTCATAAGAGAAGCAATTATCCGGCAAACCGACTCCATCCGTTCCGTCCGGATTTATGTCAACCGCATCAAAAGATACTTCTACATCGCCATTGGTCCAGTATCCAGGATACAGATCGTGTCTTACGCTTGGACTGTATTCATCAATAAAATCAATGACTATACTTCTTTGAGCGATATTGCCAAGTTTATCTCTTACGGCAAAATCCACCCTTCCGTTTCCGTTATAAGTGCGTGTAGTTGCGTCAGTCCATGTCGCACCACCATCATAGCTATATGGCTGAATATCAAGTCCTGAACCAACACGTCCGTCTGAGAGCATGTCATCACACTCTACCGTAAGCGTAGTCTGCCTTAAATTCTTGGTATCATCATACTCAAACTTAAGTATCCTGGGTTCTTCATGATCTATATTGGAAATGGTGAAAGAAGTCTCCGTGATATTTCCAAGCTTATCACGTGATAAAACCGTATAATCACCGTTATCTTCATAAAGATGAACATATTCATCGCACCAGTTAAGACCACCATCATAGCTGAAAGGCTTATCATCAAGGCCGCATCCATCACGCCCGTCAGGCTGATTATCATTGATCTCTACGATAGTGAAAGTCACGCCTTCTTTTATCCAATCCATAGGCGGGTCAAGTGTATATTCAACGACGGTAGGTGATGTAAAGTCTATATTGCTTATCTCAATGCTGTAGCCGGTGGTATTGTCATTTTTATCCTTAACAAGGATATCAAGCACACAATTATCATCCACTACGATCTTGGGATCATCAGTCCACGTCTGACCGCCGTCAAAGGAATAACACTCATCGGGCAGACCTATTCCGGGTTGACCGTTCGGTTTATCATCAGATGAATCAAGTATCACCTCTATGCTTTCCGTGGTCCATTCCTCAGTGGATACACTATGTGTGACTACAGGGGGATAATCATCAATATTCTCAATGTTAAATTCCTTGGATGAAGTGTTACCAAGCTTATCCTTGACCATAAACGTAAATGATATGTTATGGTCGACGTATAATCTGTTCTCATCAGTCCATGTCTGTCCTCCGTCATAGCTGTATGGCATATCCGCAAGCCCACAGCCATTTCTTCCATCAGCCATGATATCATCACAATCCGCAACTACCTCCAAAGTACGAAGATTGTCCGTATGATCATAATCGCATGACAGAATTCTTGGAGCTTCATGATCTATATTGCCTATGGTGAATTCAAACTCCAAAGTATTAAGCAGTCTGTCTCTTATAAGAACCTTGTAATCACCGTTTTCCTCATAAAACTGCGTGGATCTATAGGTCCAGGTCTGCCCTCCGTCATAACTGTAGGGGCGAGAATGCAAGCCGCATCCCGGGGTACCGGTCGGCTGTATATCATCCACATCGTCAAGGCTAAGCGTCACCCCTTCCTTCACCCAGTCCGTAGGATCAAGAGTATATGCCACTACGGTAGGCGCCGTAATATCTATGTTGGTCACATTCATGCTGTAATAGGCTTTATTGCCGTTTTTGTCGCGAACAACAACACTTACTCTTTGATTGTCATTTACCGTTATATTGCCATCCGAAGACCATGTACGTCCGCCATCATATGAGTAGCAGTCTTCAGGCAGGCCGATTCCATCGCTTCCGTCCGGATTCTTATCGATTGCCGAAAAAATAACCGTCACAGGATCTTTGGTCCACGTGGTCTTGGACAGTTCGTGACTGATCTGCGGAGCATGATCGTCTATATTGTCAATTGTTACATCATGCTCTGCAACATTGCCAAGCCTGTCTCTTACACATATGTGAATTGTCTTATTCTGTTCGGTAGAATAACATGGCGAAGTTGACCATGTCTGACCTCCGTCGTAACTGTATGGCTTGGGATCAAGTCCTGCACCGGTGCGTCCGTCAGCCATGACATCATCACATGTAAGCTCTATAGTGACACTTCGTCTGTTCGGACTGTGATCATAATCACAGTTAAGTATCCTCGGGGCCTCGTTATCGATATTGGAGATGGTAAAGGTAGTCGTAGTGGTATTTCCCACTTTATCTCTTGCCATTACGCTGTAAGTTCCGTTCTGTGTATAAAGATGTGAGGTATCCGAAGTCCAACTTGTTCCGTTATCATAGCTGTAAGGAGATGAATCCAGACCACTTCCGTCACTCCCGTCAGGCTGAGGATCTCTGACATCCAGCATGGTCAGTCTTACACCCTCTTTTACCCAACATGACGGATCCAAAAGATAGGATACTATCATCGGAGCAGTCACATCTATATTGCTTACATTGACGGAATACACTGCTCCTCCCGAACTGGAATTACCGTCGGTAGCAAGCGAAAAAGTATAGTTGCCGTTCTCGGTTATATGGAAATGACCGTTGTCATAGGCCGTTCCGTTTTGGATATACGGGTTGGATGCAACACCCATTCCATGACTTTCATAGCTTACATCTATGTAGAAATCCTTACACCAGTCACTGGTGCTTCTTGTATATGTCACATATCCGACAACGGCTCCGCTTCCATATCCGCATCCCATCTCATAGTAAGTATAGGATTCACTTCTTGTCTCACTGTGCGGGCAACCCTCACCTCCTCTGTCGCCGTGATACGATGCTCCGCATCTGTTACATTCCGATGTACCCCATGAATCACCCCAGTAATGGAGTGTTCCTCCGCAGGGAATTTCTATATCCCTGCTTCCACTGCACTGGATGTTATAGCATCCTCCACCGCTGTCGCTGTTGCCGGTATGAACATGATATATGGGATAGGTAACCGATTCTTCTGCAGCATGTGCAGTGATCGGAAGAATATACAGCATAATAAGCTGTATGAGCGAAAAGAATATTATGCCCGGGAATATCGGTCCGGGCTTTTTATGTACAAAAAAAGACATACTACCTCCTTAGGTCATATTTGATCGATAAACTGATGACCTATGCGCGGTTATATGTCTGTATAACGAATTTGAGTGATTGAATTATATATTAGCGCACGCAAAATGGCAAGAACTTTTTTGGCTTTTTCGTATTGCACTATGCAAACATCAGTTCTATAATGTGCTTATGAGATATGTATTGCACATCGACGTGAACAGCGCATTTTTGGCATGGTCAGCAGTATACAGGCTTAAAGAACTTGGGCAAAAGGATGATTTAAGAGAGATACCTTCCGTTGTCGGCGGAGATGAAGCATCAAGGCACGGTATCGTACTTGCCAAGTCCACTCCCGCGAAGAAATATGGGATTGAGACCGCGGAACCCATAGCTGCAGCCAGACGCAAGTGCCCGGGGCTTGTGATCGTACCGTCCGATTTTCAGACTTATAAGAAGTATTCCAATGCATTTATCGATATTTTAAGGGCTCATACCGATGAAGTATATCAGTACAGTATAGATGAAGCATGGGCGGTTTTTGACGGCTTTTTTGAGTCGAATGAACAGGTTACGGCTTTTGCCTATTCTCTTAAGAGCGAGATATATGATAAGCTTGGTTTTACCGTCAACATAGGCGTTTCCACCAAGTTTACACTGGCCAAGATCGCGGGCGATTTTGAAAAGCCTGACAAAGTGCATACTCTTTTTGAAGAAGAAGTCCCTTATAAGCTTTGGCCGCTTCCCGTGAATGTCATTTTATATGTCGGCAAAAGCATGACCGCATCTTTGCGTAAGCTTGGCATACTCACAGTTAAGGATCTTTATGATGCCGATCCGCAGATCATCTCTGACAATCTGGGGAAATTCGGTCTGTCCATATGGGAAAGCGCAAGAGGGGCTGATATTGATCCTTCAGGATGGGAAGAATCAGAACAGAAGGGATACGGCAACAGCACCACCACTGCTTCCAATACGGAAGATTGGAGTACGGCGCGTAAGATACTTATGATGCTTGCGGATCGTGTAGGTAAGCGTCTAAGAGAAGATGAGGTCTATGCCACCTGTATCAGTGTATCCGCCAGATATTCAGATTTTGATCACAGAAGCCGTCAGACTACCATAGAGACGCCTACATCATCAACTTCGGATATATATGATCATGCCTGTCTTTTGCTTGGAGAATTCTGGAATGAGGACAGACCCATAAGACAATTGGGGATCAGAGTAACGAAAGTTACGTCCGAACGGTATGAACAGCTGTCACTCTTTGATACCGCCTTAACAGACTGTGATAAGCGCATCAAAGCAGACCGGGCCATGGATGAGCTCCGCGCCCGTATGGGCAAGAATGCCGTAAGACGTGGTAATGAGATATGATTATTTTATAGATGCATGAAAAGAACAATATTTTAGGGGACTGCGTTGCAGTCCCCTTTTTGATGTATGTGATTATTTACTTTCGTGATATCCGGACTCGGTGTTGACCGACCAGACATTGCTCTTGTCTGTCCTGCCGGATATGATATTGGATACCGCTTCGAAAGACGTGCACATCGAATGATCCAGATTATTGTATCTGTGCTGACCGTTACGGCCCACGCAGTAGAGATTGTCTATGGAACTTAAATACGCTACAAGCTCATCCATGCGTGCATAAGTATCGAAGTATGCCGGATAAGCCTTCTTTACCTTCTCTTCATGATAATCAAGTACTTCACTCCTGTCGGCGATAAGTCCGAGATTGATCATATCCTGTATCGCAAAGTCTGCGAATTCATCCTCTGTCATATTCCACCACGAATCACCTTCATAGCAGAAATACTCAAGACCTACCCATACGGTATGCTCAAGATCCTTGATCATATAGGGTGACCAGTTGTTATATATCTGGAATCGACCCATCTCTATGCCCTTGTCATGAACATATACCCAGTTATCAGGGATGATGTTGGATATAGTCTTAAGTTTGGTCTTATTCTCAAGTAAAAGCTTCGGAACAAGTACTCCAAGAGTGATATAATCCCTATACGGAAGCCCCTGTGCGATCTGTCTCATATCATCCGGCACGTCATTCATACCGGCCACCAGATCCTTGACAGGCATCGAAGATATGATCACGTCACCTTCATATACCTTCTCACCGTCAGGCGTATCCACCTTAAGTCCGGTAAGATGATCATTCTCATCCTTGATGATACCGACTACTTTATGATTACGATATATGGTACCGCCCTTTTTAACTATCTCTTCGGCGGTAACATCCCACAACTGTCCCGGGCCAAGCTTCGGATACTTGAATTCCTCTATTAAAGAAGTCTCTACCTCTCTGCCTTCCCTGCCTGGCATGATCTTGCCGAATATATCCTTGACAATAGCCGCGATCGACAGTCCCTTTACCCTCTGGCTGCCCCAGTCCGGAGCAATAACACTCGGATGTCTGCCCCAAAGGTTCTCGGTATATCTCTCAAAGAACATACTGTAGAGTATCTTGCCGAACCTGTTGATATAGAAATCCTCAAGCGATTTCTCGGGACGCTTGTGAATCACACTTGCAAGATATGAGAATCCTACCTGTATGGTAGTAAGCAGCCCCATATTGGCTATGGTCTCAAACTTAAGTGATATCGGATAGTCAAAAAACTTGCGTTTAAAGAATATGCGGGACACGCGCCTTCTTGCAAGCATCGTACGATCCGTCTTGTCAGGATCGGGGCCGTCTTTTGCAAGAGTCATGTCCACACCGAGCGTCTTATAGTCGCTGGCTTTTGAACCCTGAAGCGGGAGCATCTTCTCCCACCATTCATTTACTTCATCTACTTTGGAGAAGAATCTGTGGCCACCCATATCCATTCGGTTGCCCTTATAGTCTACCGTCTTGGATATTCCACCCATATGCTCGGATTCTTCGAATACGATCACTTCGTATTCATCGCTTTTATCAAGTAGCTCATATGCAGCTGTAAGACCGGCAGGACCACCGCCGATGACCAGTGCTTTCTTCATCTATACCCCTCTTATCTGTTCCTTCATATATCACTTTATCACTTCTTGTGGTCGTAAGGGTGAATGGTGATGATATCGCCCTTATCATCAAAGTGAAGCTCTGTATATTTTACACATCTTCTGTGGTTGATGCCTCCTGAATACTCAGCATCATGATAGAATAGATACCACTTGCCCTTGTACTCTACGATCGAATGATGAGTGGTCCAGCCGATAACGGGCTCCATGATACGTCCTCTGTATGTGAAAGGACCCATCGGATCATCGCCGACTGCATATACAAGATAATGTGTGGTACCTGTGGAATATGAAAGATAATACTTGCCGTTTATCTTGTTCATCCAAGGACCCTCGAAATATCTTCTGTCCTCGTCACCCGCCTTAATAGGCTCGCCGGATTCATCAAGTATTTTAAGGCTAACGGGAGCTGATACATACTCCTGCATATCATCATCCATAACCGCACACAGAGGTCCTACCGCAGGCTCATCTGCTGCAGGCTCGGTACCGTTCGGATCGAACTTGCCCGTCCTGTACTTCTCTAACTGACCGCCCCACAGACCACCGTTGTATACATAGACCTTGCCGTCATCATCAACAAATACTGCCGGGTCTATACTGTAACTGCCCTTGATACACTCAGGATGAGGCTTAAAAGGTCCTTCCGGCTTATCAGACTCAGCGATTCCAAGTCTGAAGTTACCTTCCTTATCCCTTGCCGGGAAAAAGAGATAGTACTTGCCGTTCTTGTAAGCTGCATCCGGTGCCCACATCTGGTTTGACACCCAGGGCACATCATCCATATGGAGTGCTACGCCGTGATCCACACAGTCGGCACCTATATCATCCAAAGAGAGGATGTGATAATCCTCCATCTGGTACTCATCGCCGTTGTCATTATCCTCTCCGTCATGAGCTATGTCATGGGAAGGATAGATATATATCTTGCCGTTATATACGTGTGCAGACGGATCTGCCGTAAAAATATGTGTTACCAGGGGTTCTCTTTCCTTACTCATTTTATCCTCCAATTCTTTATTGCCACACTATATCTAATCTACCATTTTTGGCGCTTACAGTCAACGAAAACAGCTTATTCATGTACGCATTGTGTCATCAAAGTGAATCCATTATCACCTGGAACACTCTCTTGCTTGTCGCATTATCAAAATGCAGTCCGTCAGTCAGCGTATATCCGTTATTTATCAGATAACTGTGAGTGTCTATCCATCTGACATTTTCAAGTTTGGCCCTTATCGTGTCATTAAAGAACACTACCTGATCCTCAGTCACGCTCGCAATATTCTGTACAGGATTGACTGATACAAAATATGTGATCGCACCTCTTTCGGCCCACTCAGCAGCCTTGGTATTGACCAGTCTTGCGTATCTGTTGACATTACCTATATCATTGACACCGAGTGCGATCACCACTCGTGTGCCGTTTCCTATCATCTCATCGGCCTCAGGCAGCGCCGTACTCTCAAACCACTTATATCCCTTGCCTATCTTACATATCCATGAACAGCCTCCACCTCCCGTGGCATTCTTCATCATCACGGATCTGGAATCACCGATTATAAGCACACTCGAAGGCTCAATCACCTCAGGCGTAGGTTCTGAAGCCTCTCCCGCTTCCTCCTGGGCAGACATCTCTGCTATCAGTTTTTCCAAAGCATTGAGTTCTGTCTGTTCAGCATCCGCCACATCAGTGGTTTTACCATCGGATTCCTTTTCAGCATCCCCTTCTTTTTTTTCATTAGCCGCTTCCGCGGTAGGGATGGCAGGTTCTTCATCACTTAAATAATCATCACAGGCAAAAACTGTATTGCCTTTATATGTGAATTCAAACCATCCACCTTCATCCTGCCCGATGACTTCTATGGATTCTCCCAACTTAAGCATACCTATGGACTCAAAATCAGTAGCAGGACCGAGTCTTACATTGACATTACTCACCGCATACATGGTCACGGCGGGATCGATGGATGTAACCTTGGTAAAATCCACTTTAAGCGTCTCTTCTTCCATCGTCTCATCCTGATCGGATTCATCCGCTTTTTTTGAAGGTTCATCACCCTCCTGCCCATTATTTTGACCCGACGGGCTTACCGCTTCGGTGATCGGGATAACTTCAGGAATGACTTTATTCTCTTTTTTTGACTTTCCGCAACCCACTGCCATGATGCATATTAAGACAGCCACGATTGCCGGAAGCAACATCTTACGCATATTAAACCTCGTATACATATATTGTATAAGGTGATCCGTTACCCGTATATGTTCCTTTAAGCTTTAAGTTAAGTTCCTCGGCATTTTCGATCTCTATCCTTGAGAATATATATCTGCAGCCAAGCTCTGCAAGCGCTTTAGGATCGACAGAAAGCGAATTGTCCTTAAGTGTCATGTGTCTTAGCGGTGCAAATGTATTCTCATCACTCCCCGAATACAGATATGCCCTCGGACCCCATTCATCATAATACTGCTTAAATCCCGGAGCCGTATCAAGAGCAGGAGCTATCACTTTTCTCCACTTATCCTTATACTCCTGTGTGTACATTCCGATGTATCCGTCCAAAGTACTTATCCCATTGTACTGCAGTATGGCCGGATGAATACCGTACGCCGCCGACCATTCATCTTCATAATCAATGTCAGCCTTTATCTCATCAAAAAGGTCTTCCGAATAGAATTCCCTGTAATCGACCGTTGATGTCTCCTTGCCCAGTATAAGCTTATACGCCTGATTATAACACGTATAATAGAAATCATTATATACCTGAGGCTTGAGTGTGACTATTGCTATGATAAAAGTCACCCACACATTGGCTATGGTGACCCATGCCTTAAGTCCCGTATCATACATCCTCTTTGCCACAAGAAAAGCCAGTGCATACCATAAAAAAGTATTAAAATACAGTGTACGGTCAAGCTGAAAGCCTTTGAGTTTGGGGACGATCGTCTCCACAACGGTCCTGAATGGTTCCCAGTCATACATCCCATATATCAGGGAATTAAATATGATCCATAAAAACACAAGATTAATCGGATCCTTACACAAATCTCCCCATTCTCCGGCATGAATATGTCTGTAATTTAAATATATAATCGCAATTAAACAAGCCGGCAAAGCCGCATACATATGGGAATCCTGACAATGGAACTGTGCATTCAGGAAACCTTCCAAGGCAAGTTTTAACACATCCGCAAAAGGAAGCGATGATATCACCATTGACTCCCTTATGGTCACGGTATCAGAAAAGAGCATCGCCGAAAAAAGTCTGTATTCAAATGTCACATATCCGAGGCTTAAGATCGCTACACTGACAACCATTCTTCCCGGAAATCTTCTGTCCCTTATCCAGAGTATGATAACTGCCACGCACATATAGCACAGGATGAAAAATCCATGGTACGAAAAATACGAGATCAAAGGATAGGCAAACAGTGCCACATACCATCGAAGACACTTTTTGACTTCTGAGGCGAAGTATATCTTTCTAAGTATATATATAAGGAGAGGTACGGATGTAAAAGCTATGCCATATGTAGGGAATACCGGAATCAGTCCGAACGCCGTTCCCAGTATCCATATTAACGGCTTATACTTTCTGTACTCATCGGCATATACATCCTTGGCCAACAAGACGAATGAAAAAAGTCCAATAATTATCTTAAGAAAATACCCAATAAAATACGCAACGATCGAAGGGAATAAATAATACAGGATATTATACAATGAAAACTCTGAACCAAACACATCCCTGCTAAGTCCTCCGACAATGGGAAGATCCACTCCATGAGCAAAGAATGCATCATTAAGCTTCATCATCTTAAAATGTGCAACAAACAGATCAAGATTGTCATGAACTGCTATATAACTGTTATCTCTGTAGTACAAAAATACTGCTGCCTGCACAAACAATATCAGTTCCACAAGATATAGATACCAGAGTTTTCTTACGCTTTTGAGCACTTTTGCCATAGATTAAATCGTCCTTTACATTTATCCACAGCGTTGGAATAACTTGTGGATAAGTGAAAATTGTAATTATATATTCAAATCACAACGATGTAACAGATCGTCTTTTGCAGGCAGAGTTTTCTTCATTCTTACAACATTTGCAAGTCTCCCTGCATTTTCACCCCAATATTTGGCCGTTTTCAGGCCTAAATTTCATTATTTCCACAATATCTTGTGTTTTCTTGCAAAACGGCCACTATCGCACTGCGTCATCGTGTGTATCATATATGCTATATATATGTTAAATCGAAAAAATACAAGATGTTGTAGTAATCCCTGTCGATAACTACAACACCTATTGTAATGCGCTTATTAATGCCCCGATTATAATGGCAAAGTCCGCTATATTAAAAACAATATTTCTGATCACGCTTGGAGCTTTTGCAAATACTATATAGTCCACAACATAACCTTTTTTAATTCTGTCATATGTATTGCTGAAGGCACCGCCAAGCAAAAGACCAAGTCCGAATCTTAATGCACCAAGCCCTTTTTTTGTGAAGGTGCATACAAATACCAAACCTATTATGATAGTAAATATTACGGATATAAATGCAACAGCCACCGGGTGTTTATCGCCTTTATTTAAGAATGCGCCGCGATTATGATATGTGATCACCTTAATATTCCCGTCCAGATAATCATATACCGTATCATTATTCTCGCGGTGTTCTTTTATGCCACGGTCTATCCCTGCGATCGCCGTCGGTATGATCAGATTAAGCATCCGCTCTGATCTCCTTTAATTCATCACGTTCGGGCAGAGAGGCGGTATTGCTTCTGATATCTATTACAGGTCCTCCGGTACCCTCTATATACTCTTTTGTGATAGTGACTCTTCCTATATTGTCATCCTTGGGGATCTCATACATGATATCAAGCATAAGTTCCTCGATGATGGCGCGAAGTGCTCTCGCACCCGTGTCTTTTTCAATGGCTTTCTTGGCTATGGCTTCCAATGCACCGTCATCAAAACACAATTTAACTTCGTCAAGTTCAAGCAATTTCTCGTATTGTTTGAGTATTGCGTTGCGGGGTTCCTTAAGAATACGCACCAGCATATCCTCTGACAGCCCCTTAAGCGTACATATTATGGGAAGCCTTCCTATAAACTCAGGGATCATACCGAATTTCTTAAGGTCATCTATCGTTACCTGCTGCAATATGTCTTTATCGTGATCAAACTTATCCTTTAGTTCGGCCCCATATCCTATGGATGTCTTCTTGCGCAGACGCTGTTTGATGATATCATCAAGATCCGGGAACGCTCCACCGCATATGAAGAGAATATTCCTGGTATTGACCGTAGTCATGGGCACCATGGCATTCTTGCTCGATGCTCCAACAGGGACCTCCACTTCAGCCCCCTCTAAAAGTTTAAGCATACCCTGCTGCACAGATTCACCGTTGACATCTCTCGAACCGTGATTATGCTTCTTGGCTATCTTATCTATCTCATCAATGAATATAATACCCTGCTCCGCTCTGTCCACGTCATTGCCTGCCGCAGCCAAAAGCTTAGATACCACGCTCTCTATATCATCACCTATATATCCGGCTTCGGTAAGTGAAGTAGCATCGGTAATAGCAAGCGGAACATCAAGTATCCTCGCAAGCGTTCTTACCAGATATGTCTTGCCTGAACCGGTAGGGCCTATCATGAGTACATTGGACTTCTCTATCTCTATGGAATCCATTGTATCAGTGGCCACTCTTTTGTAATGATTGTATACTGCGACGGATATGACCTTCTTGGCCTTCTCCTGACCTATCACATATTCATCGAGCATCTCTTTGATCTTGTGTGGAGCCGGAATATCCTCAAGTTTTATGATCGGCTTGTGTTCCTTGGGTTTTTTCACCCTCTGCCTTCCGGGCTCTGCGCCGCCGAAGAGATCGGCCATATTAAGGAAACTTATATTGGGCATTCCCTGGAATATACTGCCCAAAGGTGTTCCCTGGCTCTTCCGCTCTTCTTTTTCATCAGGCTTATCTTCAGGCTCTGTATCCTGCCCTGGTTCCCGACCGTCAGGATCGTCCGTATTCTTCATGGCAGCACTTGCTTCGGCCTGTTTGATAAGCTCATCCACACGACTCATCCGAGCGTCATCAGACTTATGCTCACTTTCTTCCTCTTTACGCACTTTAGGCTCATCCGAACCGGATGAGCCAAAAGAATTCATTATATCATTGGCCGCCTTGGCCATCATGGCCGGATCCGAACTAAGCTTACTTAAATCGAACCTGCTCACTATGTCCATCGTACGTCCCATGCAATCCTGGCACACACACATATTGTTCATAAGGTGTACCATCTTGCCTGCTTTGCTCTCGCTTCTGCGACAGAGCACGCATATTTCTTCGTAATCGCCCATATATTCCTCTTAATTCATTATTTCAGGGCATCCTTTTCTACCAGTTTAACACTGACAGTCATATCGGTATATTCACCGTCTGAGAGTCTTGCCAGTTCCACTTCCACAGTCTCACCGGCTTCATGATATTCAAGCTCTGCTCTGAGCTCTTCCATCGATTCAATCTTCTTGCCTGCCACCTTTGTGATCACATCACCCTGCTGCAGACCACTCTCATATGCACCTGTATCTTCATATACATCTCTGACAAGGACTCCGACAGGTAATCCATATACCTGTGATACTTCTTCAGTAACGGTCTGTCCGCCTATTCCGAGATATCCCTGTCTGTTTACACTTACTTTTGTTCTCTCGGTACTTGTAACTATATCGCTTAAAATAGGCTGTGCCGATGTGATCGGGATGGCAAATCCCACACCGTCTACTGCAGCACCACCGATCTTGCTTGAGCTTATTCCGATCACTTCTCCGCTCATATTGAGGAGCGCACCGCCTGAATTACCCTGATTGATAGCCGCATCGGTCTGTATAAGCCCCTTTGACTCTGTTCCGTCAGACATCGTCAGACTACGGTCTACCGCACTTATCACGCCTGATGTAACTGTCTGTCCAAATCCCAAAGAGTTGCCTATCACTATTGCAGGCTCGCCTATCTTTATGGCATCGGAATCACCGAGTGTCGCTACTTTGATCTCATTCTTCGTACTGTCTTTAAGATCATCCGTATCTACTATAATCACCGCAAGATCAACATCTGCATCAGTACCCTTTATCACTGCCTCGGCAGTCTCTCCGTCTATGAACTGAACTTCGAGCTTCTCACTGTCTTCGACAACGTGATTGTTGGTAGCTATGTATAACTTGTCTGCGTCCTGACCTATTATGATGCCGGAACCGCCGCCACTCGCTTCTCTGGATATCGTCTGTCCCCAGAAACTCTGCTCCGTGACTACATACTTACCTGTGATGGACACTATCGAAGGCATTGCCTCATCCACGATCTGTGACACATCCGTAAGCATTGCATAATAGCCTGTATGCCCGTCACTGTTTTTAAGGATCTCCGGCTTGGCATCGGCCGTTTTCTGCTCAGGTTCTGATTCTTCTTTCGGCACCTGCTCTATAACAGCGCTTTCATTTGAAGGAGTGATGCCCTTGGTCTCAGCTTCCTTTGTTACCTTGTTAAAAAGGAAGAAGCTCGCGCCTGCCATAAGTCCGAATAATATTCCAAGTCCCACGACCGCCATAACGGTACCGAACATCGAGCCATGCTTCTTTTCTTTATGCGGCTTGTCCTCGCCAAAACCGGTACCATATTTACTGTGTTCTTCAAAACTGCTGTGATATGTATTGCCGGTCGGCCTTGAATAATATGTTCCGTTATCCGTCCGGGATGACTGTTCTGACATGCTTCCTGTCGTGTAGGAAGCCCTGTTCTCACCGGATGTGTAATCATAATGCCTGCTCGAATACAGGCCGCCGGAACTGTTCTGTGTACTTACTGCATTGTTCTGAGTCGTGCCGTTACTGCCACTGACATCGGATTTATTGCTGTTATCACTGTTATCACTATTGTTCAGATCATTATTCATTCCATACTCATTCATCATTAGCCTCCGTTCCGGAGCGGGATCATAACCTCTCTCCTTTTGATAAGGCTAATATAGTATTAAAATGTGTTCAAATTGTGTACAGAATGTGTGAATTTTGTCAAAAATTTATGTAAACCTGCAAATCAAACAGCAACTCACTTTATCATATACCTGATCTGAACATGCACCTGTCGGATCATTCAACAGTAACAGATTTAGCCAAATTCCTGGGCTTATCAACATCAAGTCCCTTGGCTACACTTAAGTAATAGCCAAGCAACTGAAGAGGGATAACCGCAAGCGATGCTGCAAAATGTTCATCAATCTTGGGCACATATACCGCAAAATCCACTGTATCTTCTATCTCATAGTGACCGTATGTGGTAAGTCCCATAAGGAATGCACCTCTGGCCTTACACTCTACCATGTTGCTGACAGTCTTCTCATACAGATCATTCTGCGTGAGCACGCCGATCACTAAGATATCATCTTCTATCAGACTGATAGTTCCATGCTTAAGCTCACCTGCTGCATATGCCTCCGAATGGATGTAAGAGATCTCTTTCATCTTAAGGCTTCCCTCAAGAGATACCGCGTAGTCAAGACCTCTTCCCACAAAGAACACATCCTTTGCATTGGAGTACTTGGCCGCAAACCACTGAAGTCTCTCTTTATCCGTAAGGATCTTTTCTATCTTCTCCGGTATGGTCTTAATCTCTTCTATGTATGAAGAATATGTCTCGTCATCTATAAGCTTTCTCACACGACCAAACTGTATGGCAAGCATGTAGCATGCCACAAGCTGTGTACTGTAAGCCTTTGTAGTAGCCACGGCTATCTCCGGACCTGCCATTGTATACAGTACATGATCCGCTTCGCGCGCAATGGATGAACCCACTACATTGACTATTCCGAGTGTCATGGCACCAAGCTTACCTGCCTCTCGAAGACCCGCTAACGAGTCTGCAGTCTCTCCGGACTGAGATATCACTATTACCAGATCGTTTTCATTTAAAAGAGGCTTCCTATATCTGAATTCTGACGCAAGTTCAACCCTGACCGGAATATGAGCAAGATCCTCAAACACATACTGAGCCGCCATTCCGACATGCCATGCCGAACCGCATGCAACTATATAGATCTGTCTGATCTTTGCTATCGTCTCCTCGTTAAGGCCTGTCTCCGTAAGATCTATCTTGTCTCCATTCATAAGGGATGCGACCGTATCTTCAACTGCCTTGGGCTGTTCATGTATCTCCTTCATCATGAAGTGCTCATATCCGCCCTTCTCAGCCGCTTCGGCATCCCACTCTATCTCAACCTTCTCCTTTTTGATCTCGTCACCGTCGAGATTATAGAAATGCACCTCTCCGGCACGAAGACATGCCATCTCCTGATTGCCGATATAATATACGTTTCTGGTGTACTTAAGGATAGCCGGTACATCGGATGCAACATAAGTCTCGCCATTCTCCACGCCTATGACCATCGGAGAATCTTTTCTCGCAACCCATACCTCATCCGGGCGTTCCCTAAACATAAGTGCAAGCGCATAAGAGCCACGTACACGTACCATGGTCTTGGCGATCGCATCTATGGGCCCGATATTGTATTTGTTGTAATAATAATCTACAAGCTTAACAGCCACTTCAGTATCCGTCTGAGAATAGAACTCATACTCATGACGAAGCAGCTTGGCCCTCAACTCCTGATAATTCTCTATGATACCGTTATGCACGCCGACCACATTGGCTTCTTCAACAGCTATGCCATGATCCGGTCTGCCGCATGATACGTGAGGATGTGCATTGATCTCGGAAGGTTCTCCGTGAGTCGCCCATCTGGTATGGCCTATGCCGATCTTACCGGCAAGTGACTTACCGTCATTGGTCTTCTCAGCCAATTCCTTAAGTCTTCCCTTGGCTTTAACAACCCTTACACGTCCGTCCTCGTCCCTGACGGCCAGTCCCGCAGAGTCATAACCTCTGTATTCGAGCTTGGCAAGTCCATCCAAAAGGATAGGTGCCGCCTGCTTATCTCCTATATATCCTACTATTCCACACATATTCTTTCCTCCATCGCCTTTCGGCCCAAGGTCTACTCAAAATATCCCGGATTGGATGAGTGTTTCTTAATA
>JAEEGL013278827.1_pt1 | contig 69831 bp, 60 predicted proteins | sample 9134231 | NCBI WGS metagenome assembly JAEEGL01 (sample SAMN16246548, study PRJNA631951) | gut metagenome | biome: gut microbiome; feature: rumen; material: fiber-attached | host: Bos | place: Iran: Karaj | collected 2018-10
GGTTGCAGCGAATTTGCTAGTGATTGCGCACTTATCAATAATGAATCACTTGCATTCCATTTGAACATTGGATTTAAAGAGGAAAACCGAATAATTTGTTTTAAAAAAGAATTATAAGAGATGGCTATAATATGTTACCATTAAATATACAAGTCATGTAGAATCAGTCGTATTGATGTCTCGAGCCGAGTAGAGACTACAGCATAGGCGTGACAATGATGGAATAAGGAGAAATTATCAATGGGATTATTTGATGCTTTTAAGAAGAAAAAAACTGAACTTTCTGACGAGCAAAAGAAATGGAATAAGATGTGGAATCTGTGGGCATCGGGACAAGTTGATTCACCCTATGCAGAATTGATGACCTATCAAAGCGAAATAAACAACGGAGGACACGACCAATACTTTGTAAATGTTGAAAATGTATCTGATTTGCGAGAAGAAATTGCAACCTTAACGACGATTTTGCCGGAAACTCTTCAACAGAATTTGCAGATCGCGTATCGAGCATATCTGGAGTCAAATGAAGAAGGCATTGACCAATCGGCTGATGAAATACTTGAAAAATGTGACGAGGCTTTTTTTGAGAACGAGGAGCAGATTAATATCTTATTAAAAGCGTATGCCGAAAGAATCGTCCTTTAAGTTCGATGGTTTTTACATGATTCGAGATTGAAGCAATATCTACCCTGTTGCCTCAACCTTTTCAGAAAGCAGGGACTAAGCCACAAGAGCGTGTGAGCAATCAGCGTAAATAGACACCGTTTTATTCATGCCATTGCTCCGAGGCACGTTGAGAGTATTTGCCTTTTAACTAATTATAAATAATTGTTTTATTATTTGGGAGGTTATTTATGGTGCCAAATGAAGAAAGTAATATGAAGTTAAAAAATATTCCTTATTTAAGAATATGGGCAAATCTTTTTAATTATGAAGCAAGATTAAATAGAAAAGACTTTATAATAGATTTATTCTTATTCGCGTTTTTACAATCATTGTTATTTGTACTTATTTATCAAAGCCTAAGATTAAATCATAATGTATTTGTTGTCCTAATAATAGATTGGTTGGCAATTCTTTTTTTACAAGCTCTATCTCTTTTTTCAAGAAGATTAACTGATATTGGAATGAAATTTAACTATGTTTTTTATATATTTGCAGTATTAACAATCCCATTTATGATTGTAATTTGTTTGGGAAAGTCAAAAGATGAATTCGATGAAAACACTTTGAATAAGAAAAATAGAATCAGAAAAATATTCTTACGCCTTCCTATAGGTATTATTGCAAGTGCCCCTTTTTTAATTGTTATTCTTTTCGTTGGAATTATGATTTATGATATTATTCGCTCTCCAAGGACCTTAGAAGAGAGTACTGACATAGATAAATATGAAAAATACGTCGAGGAAGTTAAATATGCTTCTACACTAATGCCTAATTTAGATGATTTAAATTCATATACAGACGCTAAATTTGGTTATAAGCATGTCTTGTACTTCACAATTCTTGGCTTTCAATCAGATAACATTTCATTGTTTGTGACTTATGATGATAACTACACTGAAGAAAAGCAAAGTGTATTAAGTAGTTATGATTTTTTAAAAGAAGAGGAATTAGGTGAATTTCCAGTAACATCTTTCGATTATAGGGGCTATTCATTTCAAATTGTTCCAAATAGAGATTATTGGAAAAATGGTCGTTGCACTTGTAAGTCTTTTATGATGATAGGATATAATGATGCAAATAATACGATTGCGTATTTATATTTTTATGATTTTGATATTGACTATATAGGTAATATGAACAGTGAACTTAAAAATTTCATTTGGTATGAGTGATAAAGAATATTAAATACAAATGGTATGTTTACGAAACACGTTGAGACGGTCTGCCTTTTAACGAAAAGCGTTTGAGAAAAACAAACTAAATAAAAAAAGAGTTTCTAGAAATTTATCTGGAAACTCTTATTTTGTATATTTTGTATAATTTTCTTGATTATAATTTGTACAAATAAGAGAAAAAAATTAAATATAGATTGCACATTCCATGATTTTGTGTTATAATAATGTCGAGGTAAGAAGATATGGAAAGAAAAGAATTAAAAAGATTAATAGAGTGGAATGCTGAACATAGAAAGCCATTAGTTGTGTATGGTGCTAGACAAATTGGTAAAACTTATTTAATTAAAGAAATCTTTGCTGAAAGATATTACAAGGGTAATTACATATATATTGATTTAAAGAAGGATAATGATGTAAGAAATTTTATTAATGGTGATGGTAAAAGTAATGATCCGATTACTGATGCTAAACAAATTATAGAATATCTGTCTTTACGTGAAAAAAGAGTTATTGATAAAAATGTTTTACTGATATTTGATGAAATTCAAGAGGCATTACCCATAATTACATCGCTTAAATATTTTAAGCAGGATTTTAGTGAAATTCCTGTAATTGCATCTGGATCAATGGTAAGAATAAAAATCAAACGAAACCAAAAAGTATCAAATCAACATGCATTAGAAGGCTTTTTCTTTCCAGTAGGAGCGATAGAAGAAATATATATTCATCCTGTTTCATTTGAAGAATTCATTTATAATGCAAATAAACTATTATATGAAAAAATAGTGGAAGCATACAATAATAAAATACCTTTAGATAATAGTATTCATGAGATGGCAATGGATGAATTATATAGATATTTATTAATTGGTGGAATGCCTGAAAATGTAAAAATGTATTTAGAAGGAAAATCAATTGTAAATATACGAAAAAATATAATTTCAATTTTTAATGATTATTTAAATGATATGGATTTGTATCAAGTTAGTAGTGAATCGATTATTAGATCAAAACTGATATTCAATAATATTTATCGAGAATTAAATAAAGAATCGAAAAATTTTAGAGCATCGCTTCTTGAAAAGAATTTAAAGTCTAGAGATTTAATATCTCCTATTGATTGGTTAGTAACTGCTGGTGCAATATATAAATCAGAACAAGTGAAAGAAGTAGTTACACTTCCATTTAGTCTAGATAATGAATCAAATTATAGATTGTATTTGATGGACTCTGGTTTCTTTGCTTATCAAAGTGATATTAATATGTCAACATTTGTAGATAAGAATGCAAGAAACGAATTATCCGGAATATTTTTTGAAAATTATGTTGCATCAGAGCTAAAAGCTTATAATTTACCTTTATATTTTTGGAAAGGTAAAAATGATGCTGAGTTTGAATTCTTGATAAAAGATAGTAATGTAATAGTTCCAATAGATGTAAAAAAAGGAAAAGGGCAATTAAATTCGCTTAAAAAATATAAAGAGCATAATAAATGTGATTATGCATTGAAGGTTTCAAAAAATAATTATGGGTTTGATGATGAAAACAAAATATTGACAATTCCTCTATATATGTTCTTTGTTTATTTACAAAATGTTGATGAACGTAACAATAGTTTGTTTTAATTATAGTTAAAATATGTTCCTATTAGTGTGACAAGTCATGTTGAAATCGTATGTTTGCTGACAAAGAAATAGTCTAAAATAGCTAAAATGTAATTGCTCAGACCGACTTATCTTGAATCGCACAAATCAATTTATAAAAACACTAACCGCTACGTAACAATGTAAAAATGAAGGGGAATATAAAATAGGATTATGGAAAAACTTAGTATAAGAAGAAGTGCTAGAAAAGATTCTGATAGAATAGAAAAACTTGTTAATGATTATTATTACAAGTTAGTACCAGTTCTTGATGGCTTTAGTGAAGAAGAAGAACTTGTTTGTAAAAAGATTGTCGATAAAGATGGTAAAATAATAGCTGGATGCTCAGCTCATATTTATGGATGGGGAGGCATGTATGTTAATGTTTTGTGGGTTGATGAAAAATATCGTCATCAAGAACTTGGTTCTCATGTTCTTCAAGCAGTAGAAAAAGTTGCAGAAGAGAGAGGGTGTCATATCATTATTCTATCAACATGGGATTTTCAAGCAAAGCCATATTATGAAAAACATGGCTACAAAGTATATGCCACTATCAATGATAGTCCAATCGGACATACAGATTATCAATTGTATAAGCTTTTGGATAGAAATGCTGTAAAAAGAATATGTAAACCTATAAATTATCAAGTAATAGATGGTAATGAAGATGACTATGATTTTATTGGTGAACAGCTTGATGAAGGATATAATGCTAAATACGTAGAATTTAAGCACGAATACATCAAAATCAATCGTAAACTAGTCAATGAAAAAGGCGAAGTTGTTGGAGCTATTATTGCTGGAAACGGCGATGTTGATGTTGCCTGGATTTGGAAAATATGGGTTAATGAAAAATATCGTCATCAAGGTTTAGGATCATTACTTATTAAGCATTTTGAAAAGAAAGCTAAAGAAACAGGTGCTACAAAAATTATTATTGAAGAGATTTATGACTGGAATATCGAATTCTTTTTAAAAAACGGATATAGAATTTCTGGAGAATTAAAAGATTTACCAAAGGGACATAGTTTCTACATTGTGGAAAAAGATATTTAATCTATAATAAAGGTGATTAATAATGATAAAAGAATATATTCCTAAATTAGATGATTTATGGTTTAGAGAGAAGCTTCTTTCAGATAGTAATACAATGTCTTATAATCATCACTGGGGAGGCACAATACAATTTCCTAAAGAAGATTGGGCTTCTTGGTATGATTATTGGATTATAAATAATGATAATGAAAGATATTATGCATATTTAGTAAATGATAACAATGAATTTGTTGGAGAAATTGCATACCATTTTGATGATAATTATTATATTGCTAATATAATTGTGTATGCTGAATATAGATGCAAAGGCTATGGACAAGAAGGTCTTAGCCTACTTTGTGAGAAAGCATTAGAAAATGGAATAAAAGAGCTTTATGATGATATCGCAATAGATAATCCTGCCATTAAACTATTTCTAAAAAATGGTTTTGTGGAAGAATATCGAAATGAAGAAATAATAATGCTGAAAAAGATTTTGGAGAAATAAAAAGTGATAAAACTTAGAGATATGATAGAATCAGATATAGAAGATTATGTTAGATGGTTTACATCCGATACTGAGTGGGGAAACTGGGATGCACCATGGGAATCTTATTTATCTAATGATGAAAAAAAAGAAAGAAAAGAGTGGACAGATTATTATAATTATGAAAAGAATTATATTTTTAACAACAATTATTTCTGTTTTATTATGTATTTGTTTTGGAAGTATTTATTATTACACAAATAATAATATAATATTTTCACTTGCAATTACTTTTTTAACAATATCATATCATTTTATCATGCGTCTTTTAGTTGGATTAATTATAAACAGCATTATGAAAAATAAGGCTGATTATAATAAGAGATGGTTTAAAACAAATAAATTAGAAGAGAAATGGTATCAATTCTTAAAAATAAAAAAATGGAAAAAAATAATGCCAACTTATGAAAAAGAATTATTTGATCCAAAACTACATTCATGGGAAGATATTCTAATGGCAATGTGTCAAGCAGAAGTAGTTCATGAAATAATAATGATATTAAGCTATATACCACTTATTTTTTCAATATGGTTCAATGAATTTATTGTGTTTTTAATTACATCAATATTAGCATCTTTGTTGGATTATATTTATGTTATGATGCAAAGATATAATCGTAATCGAATTATTAGAATAATTAATAAAAATCATTCTATTTAAGTTTTACAAAATAGAATGTTTTTTTTATTAAACGCTAGTATATATTTTATTTTATTTTTCATAAATAATTGTTGAAATATAAATAATATGGTAAAATATATACAAAGAACTAAATTGAATTAAAAAGAACAATTAAAGATCATATTTTTTGTTGATTATTTTTTAAAAACACTTATCTGGAGAGCCTATGAAAAAGAGTTTTTTATTTATTTTGTCCACATTGATTTGTATTGTGGCTATTTTAGCTTTTAAACCAATCAATGTTTATTCTTATATGAGTGATAAGACCGAAATACCTGTTAATTTGGAAGTATCTGGTGCTGAAGCCTTATGTCAAACTGATGATGGCTTTGTTTGGATTGCGCAATATTCAGGTTTGACACGCTATGATTCAAAAGATTTTGTTACATATAAAAGTTTTATTGAAGATGGACAAGAACATTTTATTTTAAATGTTCGTGCGCTCGCTAAAAAGAATAATACTTTATTTATTGCAACTTCATCTGATGTAATTATCCATGAAGATGAATCTTTTTCTTTAGTTAATTATAATTTTGGTGATATTAGAGATATTATTTACGATGATAATAAGGATTATTTATATATTTCAACTTCAACAAGTGCCTATATTTATGATATAAATACAGAAGAAGTATCTACAATTCCTTCAACTCTTTCATTGAATATTTCTGATATTGCTTTAGATACTAAAAGAGATAATTTCTATTTCCAAAATGATGTTGGTGTCTTTGATAAAGATGGAAATGAAATTTATTTATTCCCTAAATTCTTAGATATTTATTCATATGATGATATTTTATATATGGCAGAAGATGAAGGAATAATTCATCGCTATAACATGGATACAAAAGAATTCTTGAGTGATATAACTGTACCAGATCAAGTCAATAAACTACTGTATTCTGAAAAAGATAAAACATTATTTGTGGCTTGTGACTCAATTGGTTTATATTGTATAGATTTATCAACCGATGAAATGAATGTTTCAATCGCTGATGATTTAGAAAACAAGAGTCAATTGATTGATTTAATGATTGATTATGAAGGCAATTTATGGTTAGCATCACATTATATTGGTGCATCCGGAGTTTCAATTATTACTAAAAATTCATTAATTGAATTACTACATAGTGATTCAATTTGGAAAGATTTAAGTCTACCACCTGAATTGGAAAGAAATGTTTATGCAGTAGAAAAGTATGATAATATTCTATACATTGTTGCATCTTCACATATCTATTTATATGATATAAATCAAAAGAAAATCTTGCCAGATAATATCATTATGAATACTATTAATGATTATGCTAATCAAAAAACATTAGAAGGTAGAGCAGGTGGAGATGAAAATTATACATTCTCTTTTGCACCAAAAGATATTGAAAAATTAAATGATAAAATTTATTTTGCGGTATCAAGTATTGGTATTGTAGAATATGATCCTGAAAATAATACTGTTAAAATTTATGACATTGATTATATGACAAGTCATATTAATAAACTTGTTGGAAGTCCTAATTTGGAATTAATTAATGTTACAAGATCTTTACGAGCTTTTGATGATTATCTTGCTATTGGTTGTAGCCGTGCTTTGATGAAATTTGATGGTACTTCATTTTCGATTTTACAAGTACCTTCAAATGTTGTCTACATCAATAAAACTAAAGATGGAAAAATATTATATAACACTACAAAGGGATTATTTGTGGTAGATGATGATTTTTCATCATCAGTAGAAATGCCTACTGAAAAATCAGTTTCAGCAAGTAGATTAAAAACATTAATTGATGGTGATTACATTTATTATAATTTGAATAGTAGATTATATCGTTTAGAAAATGTAAATGGTGAATATAAATCAAGTGAAATCACAATTCCTTATATTAAAGGTTCTATCGTTGAACTTTCCAAAATTCAACATAAGAAATTAAATGGTGAAATTGAGGAAAAATATATAATTGCGAGTGAAACACAAATTTATATTGCACCTTCATTAGCAGGTGATACACTTAGAGAATATGAATTTTATGATAAGACAAATGGATTACCTTCTATAAAAGCAAACACTTCTGGTTATTATGATGCTGATGCTCAAATATATTATTTCCAAACTATTAATGGCATCTTTACATATGATTTCAATGAAAAACATGATATAAAAGTACCTGTTAAGATGGCAGTATCATCTACAGAATTAGATGATAAAAAATATTATGGAAATACTATTCATGTTGAAAAAGGTGTATATCGTATCGCATTTAACTTATCAGTTTTAGGATTTAGACCTAATAAGGGCTATACAATATATTATAAGCTTGAAGGCGTTGATAATGATTATCATATTGCTGATGCTGATAATAGAAGTATTTATTACACTAATATTCCTGGAGGAAGTTATAAATTCAAAGCATATTCTGTTGATGAATATGGTCAATTATCAAATGAAGTGACAATCAATATCACAAAAGACAGAAGGATTTATGAACAGGTTTGGTTCTGGATAGTTCTTGCTATCTTGGCACTTGCTTTTGTAGTTGCTGTTACTTTCATAATCATTCGTATTAAGACTAAACAATCTTTAAAGAAACAATTAGAATATAAAAATATTACTGTTGAATCAATACAAGCAATTGCCCGTACAATCGACGCCAAAGACGAATACACAAATGGTCACTCAATTAGAGTTGGTTATTATTCTAAACAAATTGCGCAAAGCCTTGGCATGAAAGAAGATGATGTTGATAATATTTATTACATCGCCCTTCTTCATGATATTGGTAAAATTGCTATTCCTGATAGTATCTTAAATAAACCAGGTAGATTAACTGATGAAGAATTTAAGATTATGAAGAGCCACACTACTCGTGGCGCAAAGATCCTAAGAGGTATTTCCACTATCCCCCAAATTATTGAAGGTGCAAAATCACACCATGAAAAATATGATGGTTCTGGATATCCTGAAGGACTAAAAGGTGAAGAAATACCATTCGTTGCAAGAATTATTTGTTGTGCCGACTGCTTTGATGCGATGGCTTCAAAACGTGTTTACAAGGACCCATTCCCACTTGATGATATCATCAGTGAATTTGAACGCTGCAAAGGCACTCAATTTGACCCACATATTGCGGAAGTTGTAGTACAAATGATGAAAAATGGTGTATTAAAACCATATAGTGGTGAAGGAACTTATTTAGGTGAAGATGGAAAGACTCATAGAATTAAAAGGGGTAATTCTGAGGATGATGAATAATCTCAAAAGAGCACTCAATTCATATTGAATGCCCTTTTTTATTTTTTAATTATGTGTTATAATAGATAAGCGAATAAAGAGGAGAGAAAAAATGAAAGAATTTTTAGGATTAGAAGGATATAATAGAAGTCCAGAAGGATATATGTCTTGGCAACATTTAACATTTGTTGGCTTACTTATGGCAACAATGGTAATACTTGCAATTATTTTTGGTAGAAAAAATAGAAATAAAGATGAAAAAATAAAAAACAAGGTTTTAATTGTATCTGCAATTCTTATCGATTCAATTGAAATATTTAAGATTGTTTGTTTGTGCATTAGAGCTACAAATACTGGTGGTTCTATTTCCAAAACAATTCTTATGACATTACCTTTGTTTTTGTGTTCAATTCAACTAATTGCGATACCACTTGCCGCCTTTTCTAAAGGAAGAATCAAAGAAGCAGCTTTAGATTTTGTGTTTATTTTTGGTCTTCTTGGTGCTGTAATGGGAACAATAGGAGCTGGTCAAAATTATAATGCTTATCCAGTATTAGGTCTTGACAATGTTGCATCTGGCCTAACACATTCAATATCTGGCTTTGCGTCATTATATATTGTGATATCAGGTATGGAAAGTATGAAAAAGGAAAATATCTTAATTACCTTTGGTATTTTAATTTCATTCTGTGTTTTAGCTTTAATCGCTAATCTTACAATACCATATAATTATATGTTCTTAATGAATCATGATGGTACACCATATGTAATATTCTATAATATGGTTAATGGAAATAAGGTTTTATATCCAATCATTGTTGTTGGATTATTCTTAATATATATTGCCGTTTTCTATTGGATATATTTCTTAATCACAAATAAAAAAAAGAAAGATCTTAAATAATAATAGGTGATAAAAATGTTGTTTATATGCTATCCTAAGTGCTCAACATGTCAAAGAGCACAAAAATATTTAGATGAAAATAATATTAAATATGAGCTAAGAGATATAAAGCTAAATAATCCTACTTATGAAGAATTAAAAAAGTGGTATCAAAATAGTAATTTAGAATTGAAAAGATTCTTCAATACATCAGGACTTTTATATAAAGAATATGATTTAAAGAATAAAATCCCTAATATGACAGAGGATGAACAATTGAAATTACTTGCAAGTAATGGTATGCTTGTAAAAAGACCAATACTTGTAAGTGAGGATAAGATCTTACTTGGTTTTAAAGAAGAGGAATGGAATAAAATAATCAAATAAAATAAGGGAAATTATATGGAAAAAGAAGTAAAAGAAAAATATGATAAGTTAGCATCATTTTGGGATTCAGTATTTGCGTGTGATGAAAATGAAATCGAAGAATATAAAAAGAGCATCAAAGGTGATGAATGGAAAGAAATGGCACCTTCAAAGAAATTATTTGATGCATGCTTAAGCATCGCAAATTCCAAAAAAGTTTTAGATTATGGTTGTGGTCAAGGCTGGGCAAGTTTAATTATGGCATGCTCTGGTTGCATTGATATTACAAGTGTTGATGTATCTAAAAATGCGATTAAAATGCTGAATGTTTATAAAAAACTATTTAATGTTGAAAAGAATATTAATGCGATTAATATTGATGATCAATGGTTAAAAGGTGAAGATAGTGATAAATATGATGCTGTTATTTGTTCGAACGTTATTGATGTTTTACCTTTTTCTATTAGTAAAGAAATCATTAAGGAAATATATAGAATTACTAAGGCTAATTCAACTATCATCTTTAGCATGAATTATTATTTAGATGAAGAAATGCGTGCTAAAAAAGGGAGTGACATCAATGAAGAAGGTGAATTATTTGTTGATGGAATATTAAGATTACTTAATAAGAGTGATGAAGAATGGACGAATATTTTTACCAAATATTTTAAATTAATAAAATTAGAACACTTTGCTTGGCTTGGTGAAAAAGAAGAAAGAAGAAGATTGTTTTATCTGAAAAAAGAATAAACTATTAGAATTAAAATCTAATAGTTTTTTATTTTTAAAAATGTGATATAATTATTATATAAGAAAAGGAGAAATATTATGCTAATAGATGGACACATTCATTATGATTACCCAGGAGATCCTAAAAAGATTCTAAGGGCATTAGAAATTACTAATGCTGACTTTGCATGTATTGAATCACAAATAGATTCTAGAAAAATCAATCAAAATATTGATGCTTTATATGCTAAACTTGTGTGTGAAGGAAAGGTTTATGTAGATGGTGCCTTAGATGCATATTTATATTTTCATCATGATAAGATGGATATGATGCCTAAATATATTGAGAATTTAAGAAAATGTGGTATTGATGGAATTAAAATGATTGAAGGAAAACCGAGTGATCGTAAGAGATTTCCAATTCCTAATTTTGATGATCCTTTATATGATCCAACATTTTCTTATTTAGAAAAGGAAGGTATTAATATAACTTGGCATGTCAATGATCCAGAAGAATTTTGGGATGAAGAAAAGGTTCCATTTTGGGCTAAGCGTAGTGGATGGTTCTATGGTGATGGAACATTCGCAAATAATATTGACCAATATAATCAAGTAGAAAATCTACTTAAAAAACATCCTAATTTGAAAATTACTTTTGCACATTTTTTCTTTTTAAGTAATAATTTAAAACACTTAAGTGAATTATTTGATAAATATCCAAACATTAGTGTCGATATTACACCAGGTATTGAACTATTTACTAATATGAGTGATAATATTCTTCAAGCAAAACAATTCTTTAATAAATATAGTGATAGAATCCTATATGGCACTGATATTTCAATTGAGACAGCATTTACAGGTGATTTAGATGAAGAAGATGCTAAAACAAGAAAAGAATTATGCCACGCATTTTTAAGTGAAAATAAGCATACAATAAAAGGTAATCCTAAAGGATTATTAGGTAGTGATGATATTACATTAAATTGTTTGGGCTTAAGTGAGGAAAAGATTGAAGAAATTGAATATAAAAATTTCTTAAGATTGTATCCTAAATTAAATGAAGTAAATGTGAAAGCATTGCTTGAAGAAATAAAGAAACATCGAGAAAAACTAATTGAATTAAAGCTCAATTATAAATTTTTAGATGAATTGGAAGAAAAGATAAAAGAATATGGTAAATAAAGAAGATGAAATAAGGATAAGAAGAAAGATTGGGCAAGTAATATTTTGTGGTTTTAATGGCTATCAAATAAGTGAAAATTTAAAGAATTTAATTGATAAATATTATTTAGGTAATATAATCTATTTTACAAGGAATTATCAAAATCCAAAGCAAATGAAACAATTGAATAAGGATATTTATAGTTTAATAGAGAATAAAACAGGCTATATTCCTTTAACTGCAATTGACCAAGAAGGTGGCAATGTAACAAGAATGATGAATGATGTTACTTTTCCGCCATCACCAATGTCATGTAGTCAATCCCATATTGAATCTGCATGCTTTGAAATTGGAAAGATAATCGGAAGAGATATGATTATGCTAGGCCTTAATTTGAATTTAGCACCTTGCTTAGATATTAACAGTAAAGATCCATATTATGCTAATATCAGACATTATTCATCTGATCCGGATGAGGTTTGTAAATACACTCATGATTTTATTAAAGGCTTATCATATTATGGTGTTTTATCTTGTTTGAAACATTTCCCTGGTGCTGGTGAAGATGTTGTTGATACACATTTTAATGCATCTATTCTTACAAGAAGTATCAAAGAAATAGAAGAACATGAATTAATTCCATTCAAATATAATATTGATAGTCCTTGTATAATGACAACACATACTATCTTTAAAGCAATCGATGATTTACCATCAACCTTATCATCTAAGGTAATAAAAGGCTATTTACGCGATAAAATGAATTATCAAGGTATTGTTATTACTGATGCCTTAGAGATGAAAGCAATTGATGATTATTTTGGTGCTGTGAAAGCTTCACTTATGGCTTTAAATGCTGGTGCAGATATGATTCTATGTTGTCATGATTATCAAGTTCAAGTAGATACATTTGAATATTTATATGATTGCGTAATAAATGGTTCTTTAAAGGAAAGTACACTTGATGAAAAAATAGAAAGAATAGCAAAATATAAGAATAAGCTAAGACCATATTTGGATAAATATTTTTATAATGAAGAAGAATATCAAGTAAGTATAGCTGCAAATGATTTTTCATATCAAGTAGTAAAAGCATCATTTCAATTAATTAAGGGAATAATGCCAAGTTTAAAGAATAATACTCTATTTTTGGCACCGGAATTATACGCAATTAATGGTGCTGAGGATGTTTTTGATGATCGTAGTCTTCCCCAAGCATTAAACGCTAATTTTAAGAATGATGTAATTGTGTTAGATAATAAGGAAAGTACAAAGAATAAGATATTAAATTTGTTAGATAAATATGATTCAGTCATTGCGTTTTCATATAATGTTAATATTGATAAAGTTAATGTAGATATAATCAATGAAGTGAATAATAGAAAAAACACCTTTATTATTTCATTAAAGGGAATGATGGATATCAATTTGTATGATGATTTAAGAAATTATGCTGTTCTATATGAATATAGTCCTAATTCTATAAGAGTGCTAATTGAATTGTTGAAAAGACCAATTGATTAATTGGGCTTTTTTTATGTATACATATTTTTACATTCAAAACTATTATTTTGTGGTATAATATTAATATTAGAGGATACAAAATGAAAAAAGAAAAATTATATATTTCCACAATAGCTACAAATGATCATGAGTTAGCACTTAATTATAATCTAGGCTTAGAGATTGCTGAATATTGTACAGCATACAATATGGATGAGCATTTTGATGAAGTAAGTAAGATAGTCGAAGAAAAGATGAAGGGTATCAATAGATTTACCTTCCATGCTCCATTCAATGAATTATGCCCTGCCGCAATTGATCCTAAAATTAAAGAAATTGCGTATATGCGTTATGAGCAAGCATTTAAGCTGGCTCGCACTTATCAAATAAAGCGCATTATTATTCATTCTGGCTACGTTCCAACTGTATATTTCAAATCATATTTTATCGAACAAGCAGTTGAATTTTTTAAAAAGATTCTTCAATTTATTGATGAAGATACTATAATATGCTTAGAAAATGTGATGGAAGATGAACCATTTATGCTTAAAGAAATTGTGGAAAAGGTAAATGATAAAAGATTTGGACTTTGTTTAGACATAGGACATGCTCATGTAGCATCTAAAATTGCTGTCGCAAAATGGTTGGAAGTTGATGCTAAATATATTTATCATTTCCACATTCATAATAATTATAAAAAATATGATGCTCATAATGGTTTAAGTAAGGGTAGTATCAATTTAAATAAGTTCTTTAAGTTAGCAAATACTTTATGTGCTGATGCTACATATACCATTGAAAGCATTGATGCGAAAGATTCAATCGAATATTTAATAAAAAAGAAGATTTTGGAAGATTAATATGGAAAAATATGAATTTATTGATCGTATAAAAGAAATAAAGAAAATAGATGAAAAAATATTAGCACAAGCAAAATTATATCAAGAAAGCCTTGCTAAACCAATTAGAAGCTTGGGTGGACTTGAAGAAATTGCAATTCAGATTGCTGGTATTAAAGGAAGCATACATTATGATTTTAATCGCTTTGCACTTATGGTATTCGCATCTGATAATGGAGTAGTAAAAGAAGGTGTTTCTTCAACTCCACAAAGTGTAACATATAGTCAAAGTATTAATCTTACAAGACATATTACTGGTGCGGCAACACTTGCAGGGGAATTTGACTGTGATGTTAGGGTCTATGACCTTGGTGTTATCGGTGATACTTCAAAATCAAATGTCATTCAAAGAAAAATAAGAGAATCTACTGATGATATTTTTTTAGGACCAGCAATGACAAGAGAAGAATGCATGAAAGCTATTCAAATTGGCTTTGATGCAATAAAAGATAATAAGGATAATTATGATGCCTTCGCATTAGGTGAGATGGGAATTGGAAATACAACAACATCAAGCGCAATTATTGCTGCTTTGACTGGCCTTTCTGTTGAAGAAGTCACTGGAAAGGGTGCAGGTTTAAGCGAAGAAGCATATAAACATAAAATTGATGTTATAAAACACGCAATAAATATCAACAATGTCAACAAAGATGATGTTTATGATGTAGCATCAAAGCTTGGAGGCTTTGATATTTGTGCACTTCTTGGTGCATATCTTGCTTGTGCATATTATCATAAGCTTGCAATTATCGATGGCTTTATATCAGCAACAGCTGCATATCTAGCATTTCTTATAAATAAGGATGTTAAAGATTATATGATGGCATCCCATAAATCATATGAAATTGGTTTTATGAAGATAATGAAAGAGATGGATTTAAATCCATATTTGGATTTAAATATGCGCCTTGGTGAAGGTAGTGGTGCTGTACTTGCAATTTCTTTAATCAAAGCTGCATGTGCAATTGAAAATAAAATGGGTACATTTAAACAAGCAAACATTAATGACGATTATTTACAAGAATTAAAAATAGGTGACAAATTTAGCGTAAAGGAAAAATAAAATGATAGTATTAGTAAGTGGCGGAGTCAAAAATGGAAAATCAACATATGCTGAAGAATTATGCTTGAAGCTTGCAAATGGGAATAAGCATTATTATTTAGCAACTATGCTTCCATATGATGATGAAGATAGAAAAAGAGTGAAGAGACATCAAGAAAATAGAAAAGATAAAAACTTTGACACAATTGAAATTGCGTATGATATCAGCAAAGTTTTATCAATTAGTGATACTAATAGTACATATTTACTTGATAGTTTGACTGCACTTGTTTTAAATGAAATGTTTAAATATGAAAATAAACTATCAAATGATGAATTAACAAATAAAATCAACAATGATCTTGATGAACTATGTAAGAATGTAGATAATATCGTTATTGTCACTGATTATATATTTTCAGATGCCATATATGTTAGTCAGTTCACTGAAGATTATTTGAAAATATTTGGAAGTGTTTCTTGCCACTTAGCGCAAATATCTGATTGTGTCATTGAATGTGTTTTAGGATGTCACAAATTTATAAAGGGGAAGATATAATATGAAAAAATTATTTCATGCATTCTTTATGAGCTTAAGCTCTTTTACAAGAATTCCACCCTTATATAGAGGATGGGATGAAGAAGCAAAGAAATATATGCCACTGATGCTACCATTTGTGGGAGCAATTATCGGTGGATTATATTTCTTACTTGCATATTTATTACATTTAACACAATTACCTAATATGTTAATTGCGTTATGCTTATTATTATTCCCTTATTTAATAACAGGCCTAATGCATATGGACGGTTTTTGTGATGTAGTTGATGCTAAAAATTCATATCGTAGCTTAGAAGAAAAAATAAGAATATTAAAGGATCCTCACATTGGTTCATTTGGCGTTCTATATGCAATATTCTTAATTCTTATCCATTTTGTGTTACTTTCAGTATTAGATGCAGAAACAAATTATTTATTCTTAATATTTATACCAATTACATCTAGAATAATGTCAGCATTATCACTTACATTATTTAAGAAAATATCGGTATCTGAGTATAATACAGAAGAAAACAAAAGCTTTAAAACATTTAAAATAATATATTTCATTATTTTATTAATTGCAGTACTTGCTATCCAATTTATTTTTACTAAATTATACGTGATTGTATCAGCAAGTATTATTGTTCTACATTTACTTGCAACATTAATCGCAAATCACGCATTTAAAGGAATAAATGGTGATGTATCAGGATACGCAATTTCTATATCAGAAGCACTATCTTTAATAAGTTTAGTAATAATGCAGGTGATTATATGATATTAATTATTGGTGGCGCATATCAAGGTAAATTAGCATATGCGAAAGAAACATACAATTTAAAGGATGAAGACATTTGTGATGTAAAAGAAGGTCTTGATTTACAAAAGAAATGTTTGTATCACGGAGAATATTTAGAATCAATTGATGATATTTTAGATGATTTAAAAGATAAGATTATCATTTTTGAAGATATTTTTTGTGGGCTTGTTCCAATTGATAAAGAGCTTAGATTGAATAGAGAAAAGAAAGCAATAATTGCAAGTGCATTAGCAAAACAAGCTGATAAGGTAATAAGAATTTACTTATCAATTCCTGAGGTGTTAAAATGAAAAGAGTATTTTTAATTAGGCATGGAGAAACCATGGCTAATATCAAACATCAATATTGTGGTTCATCTGATTTGAGTTTATCAGATGAAGGAAAAGAAAAATTAAAAGACTTGATCTCTTTATATGATGATGTATCAAAGGGTTCTATCTTTATTACATCAGGGATGAAGCGAGCAAATGAATCACTTAATATACTATTTGGTGATGTTAAAAAAGAAGAATATCCAGGATTAAAAGAAATGGACTTTGGTCCATTTGAACTTAAAACATATGAAGAATTAAAAGATGATAAGGAATATCAGCTTTGGATACAAGATACTTTCAACAACAAAATAAAAGGTGGAGAAAGTTTTGCAATTCAAAGAAAAAGAGTCTTATCCGCTTATGATGAGATTATTCAAAAATACAAGAACATTGATAAAGATGTGATTATTCTTGCTCATGGTGGCACAATCTTTCACATCATTGATAATTTATTTAAAGAGGGAAAATATGTATATGAAATTCAACCTGCATCAGGACATGCATATGTAATTGATTATACAAAAGAAAAAATATTTTACGAAAAGAGATAAAGAACATATGAAAAAATTATTATTTTCCTTAATTATATTTATTGTTGTTTTTATGTTTGGCTGTAATAATAATAAAACATGTACAATAGATGCAGAAAATGTTGACGTATTAGTTGGAGAAAGTTATAAACTTTCCTTAAACACAAATGTGAAAAATCCCCATTTTGTGTATGAAATAGATAATAATATCATTGAAATAAAAGATGATGTAATCTACGCAAAAGAAATAGGAATCGCAAATGTAGATGTATCTGTGAAGAATCACGAAGGCAAAGCATCATTTGTGGTAAGAGTATGTCAAGAAGGACTTACAATATTTGGTTTACATGAACAAGTAATTTTAGAACACCAACAATTAGATTTAGTAAGATTTGGTGTTGATGAGGAAGAGCATATTACTTGGAGAAGTAGTAATATTGATGTGGCACGTGTTTCAAATGGTGAGGTTATTCCTAATGGTTTAGGAAAAACTACTGTCACTGCAAAGACTGATATTTATTCAGCGACATTTGAACTTGAAATTATTCGCCCAATGCCAAGTGATGTAGAAACAAAGACTGAACTTAGATTTGAAGAATCTTCAAAATATAGTATTGAATATAATGTGTTACCAGAATATGCTTTACAAGATGTTAAAATTATTTCATCTAATGATAATTTAATTGTGAATGATGATAACACAATCCTTGCAAACAAAAAGGGTAGTGCTACATTATCTATTTCCCCTTTAAGCAATGATTCAATTGTGAAAGTAGTAAATGTTGAAATATTTGAAAATAAAGCTCCTGTATTTGAATATACAGATGATTATCAAGAAGAATTAGAAATTAATTATAATGATAAAGAAGCACTACTAACAGGTATTAAAGCTATTGATAATGTTGATGGTGATATTACAGATAAAATCGAATTTGATAATAATCTTATTTGTACATATGGTCGTCAAGAAATAACATTAAAGGTAAAAGATAATAGTGGTAATGTTAGTACAATAAATAGAATCGTCGATGTAAAATGGAATTACCATACTAAATTTATTGGCCATAGTGGTTCATATTATGGAGTTCCTAATACTGAGGCTGCTTTCTTATATGCTGCTAAGAACTTACATTATCAAGCATTAGAGTGTGATTTACAAGTTACAAAAGATGGTGTTTATGTAACCAACCATGATTCATTTATTGGTGATTTTGTGATTAGTGAACATACATATGCTGAACTTCAAGAAATTACCTTGACACGTACCAATTCTGGTTATATTAAATCCTTAGGTCTTGATACAACAGAAAAATACGAAAGTAAGGTATGTACCTTAGAACGTTATTTAGAAATCTGCAAAACATATGGTTGTGAAGCAGTTATAGAAATAAAAGGATCATCACCTGGACTTTCTAGTTCAAGTCAAGCAGGAATGCAAAGATTAGTTGATTTTGTGAAAGAAAAAGGAATGTGGGATGACACAATCTTTTTAACATCAACTGTTGCTTGTTTAAAATGGCTTAGAAATAATGGCTATAATGATGTAAGATGTCAATATTTAGTTAGTTCATGTGAAAGCCAAGATGTATTAAATACATGTATTGAATACAATTTTGATCTTAGTACTAATGTAACATATGGTGGACCTAATAGTGATGAGTGGCTACAAAAATACCATGATGCTGGTCTTGAAATATCTGTTTGGACTTTTGATATTTACACAAAATATGAAGTAGGACAAGCATGGATTGACAAGGGTGTTGAATATATTACCTGTGATTGGTATGTAATGGAAGAAATGAATTTAAAATAATATCAAATAATTTGAAAATATAAAAGAAAACGGGTATAATAATTACATCGTATTTAGAAAGGAAGGTAGCAATATGCCTTGTACAACACTATTAGTCGGAAAGAATGCAAGTTATGATGGATCAACAATGATGGCAAGAAATGAAGATTCTGGTTCAGGAAGTTTCACAGCCAAAAAATTTATTGTTGTTAATCCTAATGAACAAGTAAAGGAATACAAATCAGTTATTTCCAAAATAAAAATTACTTTACCAGATAATCCTCTTCGTTATACTGCAATGCCAAATGCGTTAAATGATGAAGGTATTTGGGGAGAAGCTGGAATTAATGAACTTAATGTCGCAATGAGTGAAACTGAAACTATTACATCTAATCCACGTGTATTGGGTGCTGACCCACTTGTAAAGAGTGGAATCGGTGAGGAAGATATGCTAACAATCGTACTTCCATATATCAAAAGTGCAAGAGAAGGTGTAAAACGTTTAGGTGAATTACTTGAAAAATATGGTACTTATGAAATGAATGGTATCGGTTTTCAAGATGTAAATGAAATATGGTGGTTAGAATCAATTGGTGGACATCATTGGATAGCTAAAAGAGTTCCCGATGATGCTTATGTAGTTATGCCAAATCAACAAGGAATCGATTTCCTTGATTTAAAAGATGCATATTCTAAACAAGAAAACAATATGTGTTCTAGTGATTTAATTGATTTCATTAGAACAAATCATCTTGATTTAGATTTAAATGCAGTTAAATTAGAAGAAAACACTAATTTCAACGTAAGATTTGCGTTTGGTAGTCATAGTGATTCAGATCATTCATATAATACACCAAGAGCTTGGTATATGTTGAAATATTTCAACCCTAACACATATAAGTGGGAAGGTGAAGATGCATACTATGGACCTGAAAGTGATAATCTTCCTTGGATGATGGTTCCAGAAAGAAAGATAACAGTAGAAGATGTTAAATATGTATTATCATCTTATTATCAAGGAACTAAGTATAATCCATATTCTAATAGAACTGATGATAAATATAGAGGTATGTATCGTGCAATAGGTATTAATCGTAATAACTTTGTTGCGTTAACACAATTAAGACCTTATATGAAAAAAGAAATTATGGCTATTGAATGGATTGCATGTGGTTCAAATGCTTTCAATGAATTTGTTCCTTTCTATGCAAATGTAACTAAAACACCAGATTATTTAGCTAAAACAAGTGCTCTTGTTACTACTGAGAATTTCTATTGGGTAAATAGAATAATTGGTGTTATGGTAGATGCACATTATCCAAAAACAATAGCAGAAATAGATGCATATAAATTAAAAATGGCATCAACATCACATAACTTAATTAAAAAGTTTGATAAAGAGTTTAATGAGGGAAATGTAAAAGATGTTAATGCATATTTAGAAAAATGTAATGAAGAATTAGCTAAGAATGCTAAAAAACTAACATATAAAGTATTAGACAAGGTATTATATTTAGCATCATTAGAAATGAAAAATGGTTTTTCAAGAGGAGATGCTTAAAAATTATTTATTGAATAATTGATTTTCTTGTGTTATAATCATTGCATTAGGAGAGCTTATTATGAACTTTTTAAATATTTTGCCGTATAAAGATCTATATTTTCTTCAAATAGATATATGTTGCATAGTACTATTATTATTTGTGTTAATAAAATGGTCTAGGCAAAAAAAGGATATATCTACAGGAAGTACACTTATAAGATTAGCTATTACTTCATCGATAATCTTTTGCGTAAGTGATTCAATCGCTGGTGTTTTGGAAGATTATGTGTTTAGTGGTTCGGCAATTATAATGTATATTTCTAATATAATATATTATCTATCAGTATTATTGATTGCGGTATTTTGGATGCAGTATTCAATGTTGAAAATTGGTGCTAATGTCGTCAATAATAAAAAGAGGAATGCTTTATTATTGATTCCAGCAATCCTATTTGCGATATTATTATTTTCGACACCATTTACTCATTGGATTTTTAAAATCGATCTAGATACTTGTGCATATTCAAGAGGACCATTAGTATTTCTACATTGGATTTCAACATTGTTTTATGTAATATATGGAGTTGCAATAATTGTACAAGCAATCAGTAAAGAAAGAAATAGGGTAAGAAAAGCGGAATTCAGATCATTATTATGGTTTCCTATTCCACCAATGATTGTTTTGGTTCTTCAAATATTCTTAGCAGGAGTATCTATTGTTCAATTTGGTTTAACATTCTCTATTCTCCTTCTATATGTAGAAGAACAAAGCTCAATGGTTCAAACTGATGATTTAACAAAATTAAATAATAGAAGAAGTCTAGATATTTATATAGAAACTAGCTTAAGTCATGTTTCTTCAGCTATTGATTTCACTTTCTTAATGATTGATATCAATCACTTTAAAGAAATTAATGATAATTATGGCCATCTAGTTGGTGACCAAGTATTGAAAAGTTTTGCAGAAATTTTAAAAGCATCTTGTGAAGAGAGCCAAAAGCGTTTATTCTTATGTCGTTATGGTGGAGATGAGTTCTTGATTGTTGGTAAAAATGTTAAGGACGAAGATGTTGAAAATATTAAAGAATATATTGCAAATAACATGCAAGAAAAGATTGTTTTAGAAGATTTTGATTTCAATGTATCTGCTAGTATTGGTGTAGCAAGAGGAACATGTCAAGACTTTGAAGATGTTGAACATTTGATTCGTGTTGCTGATGAAGACATGTATGAAGAAAAAAAGAATTTCCGTAATAAGGAAATTAGAAAACAAAAATAAGGTATTCTTATATTATATATAAGAAAAAGTAAAAAAGGACTCGATTGAGTCCTTTTTTAACTTAAACTAAAATTAAGCACGTTTTACTAAACCAGAACGTAAAGCACGTGTAGAAACATACACTTTCTTTACTTTACCATCTTCATCGATGATTCTTACTTTTTGTAAGTTGGCTTTCCAAGTTCTTCTTGTAGCCTTTAATGAGTGAGGACGGTTGTTACCAGTTGATGTACCTAATCCAGTTACATAACATTTACGAGCCATAATGACCTCCTATAAAACCTAAACTATTATAACATATTATTTGAAAAATAGCAATAATTATTTTTTATTTTCACATTTTTTTGGCCTTCTTTAGTTTTTAAAAATGTCTTGCATTTTACTACTGTTTGTGATATAATATTTAAGTAATATTATCCCTTTATAGGGGATACTTATTGTTTATCAATTAATACTTATTTTAATTGATTGTGGAGGAATTTTATGGCAATTACTATGATAGATGGCACCTTGTTTAAGGCATTGATCATAAATGGTGCTGCTAATTTGAAAGCTAATTATCAATATGTTGACTCTTTAAATGTATTTCCTGTACCTGATGGAGATACTGGAACAAATATGAAAATGACAATCGAAGGTGGTATTAATGAAATTAGTACTATCGACGAAAAAAATATTTTTGAATTAACAAAAAAATTATCTCGTGGAATGTTGATGGGAGCCAGAGGTAATTCAGGTGTTATCCTATCTCAATTATTCAGAGGTTTCAATAAGGGTTGTAAAGACCAAACAAAATTAAATGCAATGGGTTTGGCTCAAGCTTTTCAATCTGGTGTTGAACAAGCATATAAAGCAGTAACAAAACCTGCTGAAGGAACAATATTAACAGTTGCTAGAGAAGCATGCGATAAGATGAAATTAATTTCTTATTCAAAAATGCCAATTGTTGAATTCTTTGAAGAATATTTAGCTGAAGCTAAAAGATCATTAGAAAATACACCTAATTTACTTCCTGTGTTAAAAGAGGCAGGAGTAGTAGATAGTGGTGGTGCTGGATATGTTTGTATCATTGAAGGTATGCTTAAAGCATTAAAGGGCGAAATGATTTCTTTAGATGAAACTGAAAAGAAAGATTTTGAAACACATATCGCTCAATTTACAGTTAATACACAAACTCAAAATAATGAATTTGGTTATTGCACAGAATTCTTAGTTGAATTAGATAAAGAAAGAATTGGTTGTGAACTTGCTGATTTTAGTGAAAAAACAATTCTTGATCGTATCTCTCCACTTGGAAATTCAATTGTTATTTTAAAAGATGAAAATGTTGTTAAATGTCATATTCATACTTTAAAACCAGGTGTAGTATTAAATATTGCACAAGAATATGGTGAATTCATAAAATTAAAAATTGAAAATATGTCAATTCAACATTCACAATTACAACAAGTATCTCCAAATGAAGCTACTCATGAAGGACAAACAATTGTTCCTGAAAAACCTAAGAAACCAGAACTTAGAAGCAAATATTCAGTTGTATCTGTAGCTTCTGGTGAAGGCTTAACAGCAACATTTAAAGAAATGGGTGTTGATTATGTTGTAAGTGGCGGTCAAAGCATGAATCCTTGTACTGAAGATTTCATTAATGGCTTTGATACATTAAATGCAGAAAATATTATTGTTTTCCCTAATAATAAGAATATTTTACTTGCTGCTAAACAAGCTGCAAAAATATATACAGAAAGCAATGTAATTGTTATTCCAACATCTTCAATTGCTGAAGGTTTCTCAGCATTAACAATGTTAGATTTAAATGATGAACCTGAACAATTAGTTCAAAACTTAGAAGAAATCATTAAAAATGTAACTAGTATGTCAGTAACTTATGCTATTAGAAATACTAAATTAGGCGATGTTGAAGTTCATAAAGATGATTACATTGGTATAATGAATGGTAAAATTGTTACATCTAATAAACGTAGATATGATACAGTTAAAAACTTGTTAAAACAAGCTAAAGTTAATGAAAAAGATATAATCACTATTATATATGGAAAAGATGTTCCAGAAAAGACTGCTAACGAATTCGCAAAATATGTTAAGAAGACATATACTAATATCGAAATCGAAGTCATTAATGGTGGCCAAGACGTTTATAGCTATATAATCGCTCTTGAATAAAGAACAAAGGGCAATGTAAATTGCCCTTTTATTATAATTGAAAGGAGTTAATATGACTGAATTAAGCAAAGTACCCTATTTATCTGCTAAGCAAGTAAGCTTATTTAAAAAGAATAATATTAATACAGTCATTGACTTGTTATATAGTTTCCCCTCAAGATTTGAAGATTACACAATAGTAGCATTTGATGATGTTTTAGATCTAACAAAGGTTGTTACTATTGCTGGTATTGTTCAAAGTAAAGCAACAGTAATGAATTTAAAAACATCACTTACTATGATGAATTTCTTTGCTGATGTTGATGGTAATGTTATTAAAGTCACAATCTTTAATCGACAATTTCTAAAAACAAAAATTCATTATGGAAAATATGTAAGACTTACTGGTAAATTTGATGCTAATAAGAAAAGATTTACTGCAAGTGAAATTGCATTTGATGAATTTGATAATCCAATTACACCAATCTTTAATCTTAAAGGAATTGATGATAAAAAAATATTAGAATTAAAAGAAAAATTATACGAAGATTATGAAGATGAAATAAAAGAAGAATTACCTGCATATGTTCGTAATAAATATAATTTAATTCCAATTAAAGCTGCTATTAGAAATATAAATATTCCTGAGGAAATGAATGATACTTATAAAGCAATTCGTAGAATTAAATTTGAGGAATTGTTGAAGCATCAATTAAAAGTACGTTATATGTTCTACCGTCGAAAGAACAATCCTGAAGGAGTAAAGATAGATTATAATAAAGAAAAGGTACAAGCATTTATTGATAGATTACCTTTTAAATTAACAGTTGATCAAAATAAGGCACTTGATGATATATTAGGTGATATTTCATCAACATATAAAATGAATAGATTATTGCAAGGTGAGGTTGGTAGTGGTAAAACTGTAGTTGCTGCAATTGCATTATATGCAGTTGTAACTGCTGGTTATCAAGGTGCTATTATGGTACCAACTGAAGTTTTATCTTTCCAACATTATAAAACATTTAGTGATTTCTTTGGTAAGATGTTTAATGATGAAGAAGTAAAAGTTGCTTTGCTTACATCTTCGGTTAGTCCAAAAGATAAGAAAGCAATTCTTGAGGGTTTAGAGGATGGTTCAATAGATATTGTTGTAGGTACACATTCATTGATTCAAAAAGATGTTTCATTCCATCGATTAGGTCTTGTAGTTACTGATGAAGAGCATCGTTTTGGAGTTAAGCAAAGAGTATCGATGGTTGGTAAGGGATATTTAATTGACCATTTAAAAATGTCGGCTACACCAATTCCTAGAACTCTAGCTATTAGCTTGTTGGGTGAAAGTGATATTTCTATCATCAAAACACTTCCAGGTAATAGAAAAGAAGTTATCACAAAATATGTGAAAAAATCATCAAATGCTGATGTAATTGAACATATTAAGGGACAACTTGCATTAGGACATCAAGCTTATTTTATTACACCTACTATTGAACAAAGCGAAACACTTGATATTGAGAATGCACTACAAATATTTGAACGCGTTAAAATCGCATTTAAAGGTATTGCGAAAGTAGGCTTAATTCATGGTAAGTTAAAAACTGAAGAAAAAGAGGCAGTAATGAAAGCTTTCTATGATAATGAGATTCAGTTATTAGTTGCTACTTCAGTAATTGAGGTTGGTGTCAATGTAGTTAATGCGACTACAATGGTAATACTAGATGCTGATCGTTTTGGTATTTCACAGCTTCACCAAATGCGAGGTCGTGTTAGAAGAAGTGATGCACAAGCATATTGCTTCTTAGTTAGTGATAGTGAAGTTGAATCTTCTATTAAAAGACTTAAATTAGTTGAATCTACAAATGATGGTTTCCAATTAGCAGAAGAAGACTTACTAATTAGAGGACCTGGTGAAATATTTGGTGAAAAACAAAGTGGAAATCAAATGTTTAAGATGGCAGATATTGTTGTTGATAGTGACATTTTAGATGAAGCAAACATTTGCGCAAACGAAATGATTGATTCTAAACAATTATTTGAAAATGAAGAATATAAAGTATTATTTGATATAGCAGAAGCTAATTATCAAGCTAAGAAAGAAATGATAGAATAAGGAGTTTATATGACTGATACTACACGTATTAAACTTGCTGTTGATGCTATGGGTGGAGATTTTGCCCCTAAAGAAATAGTTAAAGGCGTCAATTTAGCAATCAAAAACAATCCTAATTTAGAATTAGTATTATATGGTGATGAAAGTCAAATAAAGGAATATTTAGAAGAAAATGAACGTGTTTCTATTGTTCATTGTAGTTCAAAATTAGATATGGGAGTTAAGGATCCTATTAGAGAAATCAGAACAAACAAAGATTTATCACTTTCAAAAGCATTTCAAGCAGTTCATGATCACGAATGTGCTGGTGCTGTAACATGTGGCCCTACTCAAGGAGTTGTTGTAGCAGCTCATATGATTGTTAAAAAAGTGCCAGGAATGCAAAGAATTGCCTTGTGTCCAATTATGCCAGAATTTGGTGGAAAGAGTAGATTACTATTAGATGTTGGTGCTAATGTTGAACTTAGACCTGAACATATTGTGCAAATAGCTCATTTTGCATCTGTTTATTTAAAGGAATCTAATGGAGTAGAAAATCCTTTAGTTGGTTTAGTAAACATTGGTTCTGAACCAGGTAAGGGAAGAGAAGTAGATAAAGAAACTTATGAAGCATTAAAGAATGATCCACAAATTAATTTCTTCGGAAATATTGAACCAAAAGAAATGTTCTTTAGTGATTGTGATATTTTAGTAACTGATGGTTATTGTGGTAATCTTGTATTAAAAACATTAGAAGGTACTGCAAAAGCTGTTGGTAAAGAATTAGAGAAAGCAATTAAATCTTCATTTTGGTCTTCTTTAGGCTATGTATTATTTATGAAAGGTGCGATGAAGAAGTTCAAGAAAAAAGTATCTGGCGATGATGTCGGTGGTGCCTTATTATTTGGTGTCGATGGTGTTATTGTTAAGAGCCATGGTTCATCAAATGCATATACTTTCAGCAAAGCTATTGAAAGATGTGCAATGGGTGTTCGCGGAAATTACGTTGAAGTCATGAAACAAAGACTTAGCGCAGAATCTTCTGATCAAAATCAAGATAAATAATGAAGATAAGCGAAGAATTTAAAAATCAGTTTGATGTACTTGCAAAAAAACTACAAATAAGCTATAAGAATATCAATCTTTATTATGAAGCTTTTATTCATCCTTCTTACGCAAATGAGAAGAAATTAAATGTAGATTATGAAAGATTAGAATTCTTAGGAGATGCAATTCTTGACTTTTTAGTTGGAGAATATTTATACAAAACTTATAATTACAATGAAGGAAATATGACTAAGATTAGAGCGGAATATGTTTGTGAGCAAGCAAATTCCGAATACGCAATTGAGATGGGTCTTAATGAACTCATCTTGGTTGGTAATGGGGCAAGAAAAGCAAATGAACATAAAAGAGATTCAGTTTTAGGAAATGTGTTTGAATCTTTTTTAGGTGCTTTATACTTAGATCATGATATGGATTATGTAAGAGAGATTCTAAAAATATGGGTATTTCCAAAAATCAAAGAATTGAAAAATGAATTCTTCATGGATTATAAAACAAAATTACAAGAATACATGCAAGCTGAAAGGGGAGAAAATCCCACTTATGTAATTGTGAAAGAAAGTGGACCACCTCATGATAAAACATTTGAAGCTGTTGTAATGGCTGATAATGTGAAACTTGGAAGTGGTATTGGAAAGAAAAGAAAAGATGCGGAACAAGCAGCCGCAAAAGAAGCATTAGATAAACTCGCAAAATAATAAGAGGAGGGCATATGTCTCAATATTACACATTGCTGGTAAATGGCAAGTTAGATTTTGAAGAATTATTATTAGAAAAATATACTTTAATAGGTTTAGATGAGGCAGAATGCATCCTACTTATTAAGCTAAAAAAGATATTAAAAGACAACAAGCACACAAATGAAGTTGCTTTAATTAAATCACTACATGAAGAAATGACTTTATCAGAAAAAGACTTAAGTGAAAAAATATTGAAGCTAATTAATTCTGATTACATTACTCTTGATGAAGAAAATGAAGGCTTTACTTTAAATGGTACTTTTAAAAGACTTTCTTATTTATATGATAGTGAAGAAGAAAACACTAATAAAGAAGAGAATATCACTGATTTAAAAAAATGTGCTTCTTTAATTGAAAAAGAATGTGAACACTTATTAAGTCCTACTGAACTTGAAGTTATCAAACATTGGATAGAAGTGGACAAGTTCTCTTTTGATGAAATAAAAGAAGCGACATTAAATGCAGTAAGTCATAAGAAGAAAAGTGTTAAGTACATTGATGTCTTTTTAAACAAGGATAAAGAAAAGAAGATAAGCCCAAGCATCGGTGAAAACGATGAATTAAGTGAGCTTTTTAAATCAGCAATTTATGGAAAAAAATAAAGCTTATGAAATCCTAAACAAGCTTAAAGAGATGTATCCAGATGCTAAATGTGAGCTTAATTATTCATCAGCATTTGAACTATTAGTTGCCGTTTCACTGTCAGCACAAACTACTGATAAAAGAGTAAATATGGTGACAGCTGAATTGTTTAAAAGATACAAGGATGCCAGTGAACTAGCTGAGGCTAATTATTCAGATGTATATGAAATACTTAAAAGCTTAGGACTTGCGACAACAAAAAGCCAAAATCTTATCGCATTAAGTAAAAAACTAGTAGAAGTTTATAAAGGAAAAGTTCCTAGCACAAGAGATGAATTATGTACTCTTCCTGGTATTGGTAGAAAGAGCGCCAATGTAGTACTTTTAGAATATTTCAAAAAACCGGCTTTAGCTGTTGATACTCATGTTAAAAGATGCGCAAATCGACTGGGATTAAGTGAAGAAGATGATGTTTTAAAAATAGAAAAGGATTTATGTTCTTTGTTTAATGAAGAAGATTATTATTCATTGCATCACTCTTTAATCTTTTTTGGAAGATATTTTTGTAAATCTGTAAATCCAGTTTGTGATAAATGTCCTTTCATTAATATTTGTAAAATAAAAAGACCTTGATAGGTCTTTTTCTTTATGATAACTTTGCATGTTTATTAATATAATCAATTGATGGATCAGCATATGCAGTTTTTTCATGAGTATAGATTACATTAGAACCTAATTCTCCTTTTATTTTCTTTACCCATTTTATTTGGGTGTAGTCAACACAGACATGAACTGATTCTCTTGCTTTAGAATAATATGCTGCAATATTAGCTGCTATTTGAATGCTTTTCTCATTTAATTGTCCAACTAAGATAACATGAGAACCAGCTATGCTTTTAGCGTGGAACCAATAATCACCTTGATGCGCAAATTCATGAGTTAAATAATTATTTTGAACATTGTTTTTGCCGAAATAATAAATATTATTATCAGAATCTATATATTTAGCCAAATGAGGTTTTGTTTTCTTGGTAGCTGATTTTCTTAATCCTAATTCAATCATTATTTCTTTTAAATCACCTATTTTAGAATAATCAAGATATGTGATATTATCACTATAATACTCTATTTGTTTCTCAGTTTCTTTTATTTGATTACCTAAATTATCAATTGTTCGTTTGTTCTTTTTTATTTTATTATAATAAGCCTCAATATTCTCACTTGCTTTTAATTTTGGATTCAAAGGAATAGTGATATTTTCTTGAGTTTCATAATCTATTAAATCGATTTTATCAGTATATGGTTTAATTAAATAGAAATTAGCTTTTAATAAATTAGCATATTTTTCTAAAGTTTCATTGTTTTTCGCATTCTCTAATTCTATTTTTTGTTTTTCTAATTTGTTTTTGGCTTTTTCTAATTCTTTGTTTAAATATTTCTTTGTGTTAATTAAATCTTGACTTTCACTTGTTTGTTTTTGAATATCCTCATAATAATATTCTAATAATTCAGAGAGGCTATTAAAATAAATCCTTTCTCCATATATTGTTTTTAAATCAGTGTAATAAAAAATATATTTATCATTTTTTATTAATACTGGCTTTATTTCATATTTTAAGAAGGCATTAAGTCCAACTTCTCTAATTTCTTGGCTTGCTTGTTTTGATAAACCTTGTAATAGTGAAGGATCAAGATTATCAGCTTGTTTATATGGATTTAATTTGTCATCCTTTAGTGCTTCGTATTTAATACCTGTTTTTATTAAATGGGCATCAGTTAAATATGATTTTTTCACAGCTTCTAAAATGATATCATCATTATTAGTTACAATTAGATTGCTGTTTTTACCCATCAGTTCCAAATACAATTTGTATTTAAGGACGTATCCTAAATCATCAATACCATCTAGGCTGATAATGACAAGTCGATCATTTTCAAATTGAGAAATATCAGTAATGACTGCCGATTGTAGATGCTTTGAAAAATAATTTGCAAGAATCGCATTTGATGCTAAGAATTCCTTATCAGACATGCGAATATGTGCATGAGAAGGACTTACTGATATTAAAAATGTTTTTTTATTTGATAAATAAAAAGCATAATCAGTATCATTAATTGGAATGATTTTATGTATTTTCTTGCCTATAACATCATCTTTTATTTCATTTATTAAATTGTGTAAGAATAAACCATCTAATGCCATATCTTTCACCTTTTAAATTATTATAACATAGTTTTCATATTTTTTCACAAAAATATATTTTTTTCTTTTATTTTTTATTGCTTTGTAGTATAATATATGCAAGTAGGAGATAAGTGCATGAAATTAGATAATAGAGGATTACTTATAGTTATTTCTGGACCAAGTGGTGTTGGAAAAGGAACTGTCCGTAAAGCGCTATTTGAAAGAAAAGGACATGATTTAGTATATTCTGTTTCTATGACAACTAGACAACCTCGTGCTGGTGAAGTAGAAGGAAAAGATTATTATTTTGTTTCAAAAGAAGAATTTGAAGAAAGAATTAAAGAAGGAAAATTTTTAGAGTACACAAAATTTGTAGGTAATTATTATGGTACTCCTCTAGATCGAGTTGAAGAACAACTAGATTTAGGAAAAGAAGTAGTACTTGAAATAGAAGTTGAAGGGGCTAAGCAAGTAAGAAAGAAAATGAAAGATGCTATCTTTATTTTCATTGCTCCACCAACAATGGCTGATTTAAAAGCAAGACTTACAAGTAGAGGTACTGAAAGCGAAGAAATAATTAAAGAAAGATATCAAAAAGCATGTCGAGAAATCGGACTTGCATATTTGTATAATTACATTGTAGTAAATGATACAGTAGAAAATGCAGCTGATAAAATTATCGCTATTATCAGAAGTGAACATGCACGCACAATACGTAGTATTTCCGGATATAAGAAATTATTAGAGGAGGCAAATAATGAACATGACTAATGAGAATGATGGAATTAGATATCCATCAATCGACCAATTATCTAAAAAGACTGACTCAAAATATAAATTAGTAATTGGTGCTGCAAAACGTGCTAAAGAAATAAACGCTGGCGATGAAGTTTTAGTTAAAAATCCTAAAAGTAAAAAAGCCATCGGTGAAGCACTAGAAGAAATTCTTGAAGATGATGTTATTATAAAATAATAATTACTAGAAAAACTAATCATAGATGTGATTAGTTTTTTCAATTATTATTCTTTATATTTAGCTTAAAATATGGTAAAATAAGATACAAGAAGGAGGTTAAAGCGATGAATACATACGCAAAGGTTATTGTTGATATTAAAAATGATTTTTGTAATGATGGATTTGATTATTCTATTCCAGAATCTTTAAAAGAATTCGTTGGTGTGGGAAGCCGTGTTCTTGTTCCTTTTGGAAATCAAGATTTATTGGGATATGTACTTGAAATCAAAGAAACATCTGAATATGCAAGTAATGTCAAGGATATTAAAGAAGTCTTAGATTATGAAAAAGAATTAACTTCATCACAAATCGAGATTGCTAAATATATCACAGATAGATATTATGTAAGCATGGTAAGTGTATTAGAACTTATGATTCCTTCATTCTTAAAAGGACAAAAAAGAAAATATATTGAAGTTAAGGATTATGATAAATTATCACCATCACTAGCTTTATTATTTAATGGTAAGAAAAGATTTCCAATTGATAAGCGAATAGAGGCTGTATATGAAGATATTAAGAAAGAAATCAAAAAAGAAAACATTACTTTAAATTATGATCTTTATACCTATGGAAATGGTAAAAAGAGAAAAGAATATTATGTTGGTAGTGATGATATCGTTGATTTTAAGAGTCAAAAAAGAAAATATATTTATGAATATGTAAAAGAAAATCCAAATGTAAGTGAAGATAATATCATCACATATTTAGATTGTACTTATAATCTAATTAGAGAAATGTGTAAGGATAAAACATTGAAATATCATGAAGTACCTATTATTTATGATGAAAATCAGGCTTTAGAAAATATAAGTACTTATAAATGGTCATATGATGATACATTAACTTTAAATAGATTTTTAGGATCTAAGAAAAAGAAATTCTTACTTCATTCCAACAAAGAAGATTTCAAGATTAATTTCTACATTAAGATTATTGAAGAAAGTAAGAAAAAGGGACTTCCTGTCCTTATTACTTGTCCAACAATAATGTTGGAAGAAGAAATATTAATGTACTTAAAACGTTATTTAAAAGGCTATAAGATTTATGGTAATAGTAGTAAAAATACTAAAAAAGATCGTTATGAAGTCTTCATGAATGCGAAATATGATAATTTAGATTGTTTGGTTACAACACATAGTGGTCTATTTATGCCATTTGAAAAATTAGGTGCAATAATTGTTGTTGATGAAGAAAATCCAAATTATATCAATGAGAATTATCCTTATTATAATGGAATTGATGTTTTAGAAAAAATGTCGGAAATATATGATGCATATTTCATAATGACATCAATATCTCCATCAATTGATACATATTATAAAGCTAATAAGGGTGAATATGAATTAATAAGTGCCAATGAGAGTAGATTTGGAAAGAATTTTGAAATCATTGACATGAAGGAAGAAATCTTAAATGGTAGTAGTTCTAATATCAGTGATACACTAAAAAAAGCGATGACATCAGAACTTGAAAAAGGACATCAAATAATGTTGCTTGTATCTAATAAAGCATATCTAGGTCTTATGCGATGTAGAAATTGTGGTAGAGTTTTAAGATGCCCTGATTGTAAATTACCGCTTATTTATTTTAAGAGTAAAGATTATGCAACTTGTAATTATTGTGGCTATAAATTACATGATTATCACACATGTCCAACATGTGGTGGTGAAATGATGGGACTTTCTTATGGTGAAGAGAAAATATCAGAAGAAATTCAAGAAATGTTTCCAGATAAACATGTATTAGATGTAAATGCAAGTTTAATGAATAAACAGGAAGATTACACAAAGGCCTTAAATGATATTGAAGAGAATAATGTAGATATAATCATTGGAACTAATATTTTATCTAAACGTATTAAAAGTGATAATATCAAATTAGTCGCAATCATTAATGCCGATATGTATTTAAATTCTAATGGCCATAAAGCGAACGAACAAACATTTAACTTAGTTTCCAAATTAAACAACAAAGAACATGTTATTGTTCAATCATTTTATCCAGAAAATAGAGTTTTAAATTTAGCTGCGATTGATGATTATGATACATATTTTGAAGAAGAATTAGAAAATCGTAAAATATTAGGATATGATCCATTTATGGAAATTAATCGTGTCACATTTACTGGTGATTTTAAAGAAATATATCATGCTGCTAATTATTTTAAGAAGTTCTATACTAAGGCTGTCAATGAGAATTGTTTAGGCCCAAGCTATGATAGTAAGGTAAGAGGTACTAAATTAATCTTGAAGCATAATGACTTTGATAAGGTAAAATATATTGTGAAAGACACAAAAGAAAAATTTAAAAATTTACGTGTTTTAGTAAATTATGAAAGAAATCCAAAGGTGATATAATGAAAATAGTATTTTTAGGAACACCAGAATTTGGTGTTGACATTTTAAATGCACTCATTTTAAAGCATGAGGTGGTATTAGTTGTTACCCAACAAGATAAATTAGTTGGAAGAAAACAAGTAATTACTGCTCCCCCAGTAAAAGTAAGAGCACAGGAATTAGGTATTGAAGTATTTCAACCAGCATCAATTAGAAAAGAATATGAATATATTATCAATAATTTTGAATATGATTTAATTGTAAGTGCTGCATATGGTCAAATAGTTGGAATGAAGTTACTTAATAGTCCTAAATATCGTTCAATCAATGTGCATGCATCCCTACTTCCAAAGGGACGTGGTGGTGCCCCTATTCAAAGAGCCATTATGAATGGCGATAAGGAAACTGGCATTAGTATTATGTACATGGAAAAGGGTATGGATACTGGTGATGTATTAGCCCAAGAAAAAATGGAAATATTAGATACTGATACTAAAGAATCTTTATTTAAGAAGCTTGGTGCCTTAGGTGCTAAAATGATTAATGACACAATCGATAAAATTGAAAAAGGTGACATCAATCCGATCAAACAAGATGAAAATCTTGCTACATATACTTATGCCCTTACTAAAGAAGATGAAATATTAGATTTTAATAAGGAAGCAAGATTAGTATCATGTCAAGTTCGTGGCCTTGGTGATATTGGTGCTACATTTAAAATTGATGATGTTTCATATAAAATTTATTCAGTAGAAGTAATTAATAAAGAACATAATAATAAGGCTGGTGAAATAATAGATGTGACTAAGAAATATTTTGATGTTGCTTGCAAACAAAATATCATAAGAATCAGCGAAATTAAGCCAGAGGGAAAGAATCTAATGAAAGTTTCTGATTTTATTAATGGTAAAGGTAGAAATATCTTAATAAAATCAAAAATAATTGGCTAGATTTAAAGAAATATTTTAATAAATATGTTATAATATAATATATAAATAAAGGAGGCTTACTTATGCAAAAAAAACCAGTAGTAGCAATAATGTATGACTTTGATAAAACACTATGTACTACCGATATGCAAGATTATTCATTTATACCAAGTGTTAATATGACAGCTCCTGATTTTTGGGGATTAACAAAAGAATTCACTGATAAATATCAAGTTGAAAAAATATTAGCTTATATGTATATTATGATTAAGACTGCAAAGGATAACAATATTAAATTAACAAAATCTTTTCTTAAGAAGATGGGTGAGAATATTGAATATTTTCCTGGTGTTATCGATTGGTTTAAAAACATCAATGCGTATGGAGAAAGCTTAGGAGTTAAGGTTGAACATTATGTTATCTCTTCAGGTACTAAAGAAATCATCGAAGGCAGCAAAATCGCTAAAGAATTTACGCAAATATTTGGTTGTGAATTCCACTTTGATAAAGATGAGGATGGCGATTTAGTTGCATCATGGCCTAAACTTACAATCAATTACACTCAAAAAACGCAATTTGTGTTTAGAATTAGTAAGGGTGTAAAGAAGATAACTGAAGATGATAAGGTTAATATGCGTATGGATAAGGAACAAAGACATGTTCAATATCAAAATATGATTTATATTGGCGATGGAATTACTGATATCCCATGTATGCAACTTGTGAAAGACAAGGGTGGAATATCAATTGCGGTATTCAATAATAAAAAGAAAATTAATGCGAAACAATTATTTAAAGATGATCGTGTTAACTTTATTTGCGAAGCTAATTACGAAGAAGGTAGTGAAATGAGTAATATTGTGAAAGATCAAATTACAAGAATAGCTATCAGTGAAAGATTAGTCAAAGAAAAATTAAAACAGGTTAAGAAATATGGAAAACCTGATGTAAAGGAAGTAAAACAAAATGTTTAAAAAGGCAGATAAAAATGAATTAAAAACTTGGTTTTTCGGATCAGTATTGATGTTTATCATCTCATTACTTGTTGGTATTATCCAAGTTGGTAATATTATTCAAAATGGATTTTCAGTAGGTTCATTAATACTTGCAATTATCTTCTTAGGTCTTGCTTTATTGTTTGCGATGTTCATAATTAGAATTATTCAAGCATATCGTACATATGATGTTAGAAAGCTAGAACGTGAACAAAAAGAAAGAGAAGAAAAAGAAAAAGAAGAAGAAATGTTAAGATTAAAGCATGAACAAGAAAAGAATGAGATGGAAGAAATTAGAAGAAGAGAAGCTGAAAAGCAAAGAATTAATATGGAAGAATTAGCTAAGACTAAGGAAGCCAAGGAAGAAGAGGAAGAATAATGTCAATTTTTTCAAAAACAAAAGAATATAAAGTATCTATTGAAGGAATGAAATGTGAACATTGTGCTGCAAATGTTGAAAAAACATTAAAAGCAATCAAAGATATTAAAAAAGTAAATGTTGATTTAGCAGGTAAGATTGCAATTATTTCTGTAAAAACAAAAGATCTTGATGCTTTATTTGCTGATGTAAAAGCAAAAATTTCCGAAATTGGCTTTGCAGTAACAAATATAGAATAAGATGGAAAATAAAAAATTACACATTTTAGTAAGTGCTTGTCTATTAAAAGATAATTGTAAATACAATGGTGAAAATAATTACAACAAAGAAGTATATGACTTTGTGAAAGAGCACGACTATGTGAAAATATGCCCTGAATTAATGGCTGAACTTCCAGTCCCAAGACCTAAAATGGAAATGAAGGATGGGAAGCTAATAAGAATTGATGGCAAAGATTTAAGTGATAATATGGAAATAGCTATATCTAAATTAGAAAAGCTAATAGAAAATGAACACTTTGATCTTGCCATTTTAAAATCTAAAAGTCCTAGCTGTGGATATAAGAATATTTATGATGGAACTTTTTCTAAAAAAATAGTAGAGGGAAATGGTTTTGCATGTGAATGCTTATTAAGACACAATATAAAAATATTAACTGAATTAGATTTTTAACTAGGAGAGAGTATGAAAATATCAATAGTTGGTGGGGGAATTAGTGGTCTTGTTTGTGGAATTTATTCTTTAAAGAATAATGATGATGTTACTATTTATGAAAAGAATGATACTTTAGGTGGAATAAATCAATATAATTATTTCAATAATTATTTTATTTATGATAAGGATATTCCTTTCTATGAAGAAATAGGAATTAAGGATTTAGCTTGTTTAAACATAAATAATGATGAAAATGATTATTTAATCAATTATAAGGATTTATATTTATACAAAGATATCAATAAATTAGAAAAACATTTAAAAGAAAGAGATATTAATTCTTCAAAAACAATCGATTCTTTTATCAAGGATATTCAAAGTGCATATCAATATTTAATCAACTATGATGAGCCAATTGATTTATTATCTTTCACTAAAAAAACAAAATTTATTTTGTCACGGGGAAAAAGCAATAAAATATTAAATAAGCATAATAAAGAAAATATTAGAGAATATCTTGATATGTTTAAAGATGATGATCTTAAAATCTTATTAAGATCAGTCCTTCCTTCAGATTATCCTGCTGCTTATTTATTGATTTTTATTGCATACTACCAAATGGGTAAAATCATAAAAATCAAGAATAAAAATGAAATAATAAACGCATTACAAAATAAATACACAAGCCTTGGTGGAAAAGTAAAATACGGAACTGAAATTCTTAAATTTACATACAAAAGATCAAAGATAGTTGGTATGTGGACAAACAGTGATAAATATATTGAAACTGATGTATGTATTTGCACAAACGATCCATATAATGTGTTTAAAAAAATCTTAGAAGGAAAACATGATGATCGTAAATATACATTAAGATATGAAGAATATAAGAAATATCCAATGTATTCATATTTATCTTTTGTGTATGAGTTGAAATCACCAATTAATTTAGCACACGATTTTATTCTTGATATTAATAAAATGAAAATTGCTGCTAGCACTCATTCATATTTAAAGATATCTGTAAATGAGAACTTATTAAATGTAAATATAAGATTAAATAATGATGATTATTTCTTCTTTAAAGTTATGGCTAAGAATCCAAAAGTATATGATAATGAGATTACAAATATTAGCCAAAGCCTTCAAAAAACAATCATTAGATCATTAAAGAATTTATATGATGATGAAGATTTGGATGTTAAATTATCATTAGCCTCATATCTTGATCCATTAATGATTGAGAAGAAGTTCAATCATTATCAAGGAAATGTGAGTGGCTTTGGCATTATCCCAGGTAATGAAAGACATATCAGTGATGGTAGATTATCAGGATTAAATGCATTGTATTTAGCATCTAAACATAATGCTTGTCCTGCTCATTTGTTATCGGAAATGATAGAAGCTAAAAATGTAGTATTAAGAATGGAAAAAGACCTCAAATAATGAGGTCTTTTTTTGTGTCTTTTATTTGATTGATGCATGATATAGCACATTATCTAATCTTACTGGTTGAAGATTTTCATCAATACCATATACTTGATTATTAAATGTGTCATCAACCATTAAGCCAGATGTTCTAAATGTACCAGTGAAATCAACTGTAAATAATGTTGTTTCTTCACTAATTACATCACTTAACATAATTGTTGCTATTACATAATCATCTTTTATTTCAAAATCAAAGATACCATTTAGATTTGCGTTCTTAAGTGCATTAGAAATTGTCATTACATCTTTATTGCACTTATATTTGAATTGTAGTGCTTTAACGCCACTTGATTTTTCAAGAATGAAATTAATCTTGTTTTGGTTTAAATCACGGATAGCTTTTATTACAGCACCATGTGAACCATCTTTATTTAAGTCTTGGTCTAATAATGCAGAATCTACTAGGTGAACAATATAATTCATGCCAAATAATTCACCATTCCATTCATAAACGATATAGATTCTTGGATTACCTGCTTTTTTAAGCTTATTTAAATCTGATTCTTCCAACATTGATTCTTCAAGTGGAACAACTCTACTTGTATTATCAGTATATGTTACTAAGAACTTAACCATATCAAGAGTAAACTCATCATATTCAAATCTTTGTTCTTGATATTCTTCAATTGCACTTATTTCATATACTCTCTTACTTGACCAATCTATTTCAGGATCATTTTTATCATCAGGTGTTTTATCCTTACCACACGCAAATAGGGAAATAGATAAGATAAGAGTGAAGATAAATATAAATATTTTCTTTAAATTATTCATATTTGCCTCCTACTTATATACAGGACGAATTACAAGATCGCCTGTGATATATTTTCCATTATCTGTATAATACAAGAAATCAGCATCACTGATATTTGGAAGTTCAATACTAGCACCAAATGGAAGTTTAGTAGTAGAAGCAATACTTCCATCCTTATTAAGGATTGTTACTGTGAATAATTTTGCTTCTGTTAATTCACTAATCTTATTACCCGCGAATTCATAAATAAGAATAGCATCACCAACATCAACACTTCCATCCTTATTTAAATCTAATAATGTTTTTTCATTATTCTTGAATTGATATGATGCTTGAATTGATTTAAATAATGCTTTAACATCTTCATCATTAATGCTACCATCATAATTAGCATCACCAGCAAGTAGATAAATAGTAGTCTTTTCAAATACAATATTTCCACTTTCATTTAATGCTTGAATCTTGTATGTAGAATTTAAATTAGTGCTAGCTTTATTGATTTCATATTTTTGATTAGAAGAAGAGATTTCTTCAACTAATGTATCATCTTGATAAATCTTGTATTTCTTAACTACATCATTCTTTAATTCTTGGTTCCAAGATAATACTAATTTATCATTATTAGGACTAGCTTTGAAAGAATCAAATGTGCCATAATCACCATAAGTACCAAATGTGTAATCAGCATTTTTAACTGTTCCATCAACATAATCAATAACTAACTTATAATTATATGTTGTATTAGGATTTAAGTTTTCGACTGTTAAGAAAGATGTACCATATTTTGCAGGATATTCAACTGCAATAATATTGTTGCTATCATCATATAATCTAATCTTACTAATGTATTCAGCATATGCTGGAGAAAAGTCAATATAAGTTTTTGTACCATTATTTGATGCTTTTAAAGTATCAAGAATAGAATCTTTCTTATCTGCCCAATTTACTTGACGTTTTGCTTTTATTTCATAAGTGTCTTTAACATCACCATTTGTGTCAAATAATTCACCCTTAATTCCATTTGGAGTAACTGTATATCTTGTACAACCACTATAATTAGCAAGTCTATTTGGATCATCAGCTACATCATCAATACGAATTGCGTAGTATTCAGGATCTTTACGATCAGTAATAGTACGATATCTATCACCAATTTGTGGACAACCTACATACATTGTACCTTGATTATCTTCATCATAGATTTTTCCTTCATAGATGAATTTACTACGATAATATACATGGTGGTCACCAGCTAAAGCTAAATCTACACCATATCTATCAAATAATTGATACCATTGATTATAGTTTGAAGTATATGGACCAGAATGTTCACCAGTTAATGCGTTCATCCAAGGATAGTGCTCCATAACGATTAAATATTGGAATCTACCTTCGTTTTCACTAACTATTTTTCCAAACCATTCTTTTTGAGCTGCTAAAGTATGAGAATAACCAGCAGCAAGTGAGTCCAACATTACAAACATAACACTGTTGTAAATGAACCAATAAGAACTATCTAGTGGATTTCCAATACCATTATCTGGATGTGTAAATACTGATTCAAAGAATCTGTTGTCAATATTTACACTTGAATCTGGATATTGATTATGACTACCATAATAGTCATGGTTACCAGTAGTAGAAGCAAATACCTTACTTGAGAAGAAATTAATCTTTGAGTTCATAACTTGATAATTATCATATGAACCACCATAACTTACGTTATCACCACTTGATACAACTAAGTCAAAATTGAAATTTGCTTTTTCTAATTGACTAACAAACTGATTTACATATGTATAACGAGTTTGACAAGAATCAACCTTATAAGTATGGAAATCACCAATCCATAAGAAGTTAAAGTTTCCAGCAGTACCTGCTGTCTTACAAGTATAAGCCTTTGATGTTGTAGTGCCACACTTAATACGATAACGATATCTTGTATCAGGGATTAAATCTTTTATTGATACTTTAAATTCATAAAATGATATTTTATCATATTCGTAAGAAGTATTATCATAAACACCACTTGCTTTTATTTCAATTGCGTTTTTGAAGGTAGTATCAGAATCTAATGTCCAATAAAGAGTACCTTCTGGATAATTACTATGCCATGCTACCATTAATTCAGTAGAAGCATCTTCGCCAGCCCATGTCCATACCATTTCCACAGGAGCAATAGCTGCATTGACCTTCGCACTAATAGTAATTAGAAATGCAATTAAAATGAATGAAAGATATATAAAGATTTTCTTTATATATGTAATTTTTTTCATATATTTATCACTTCTCCTTTATGTATTTATTATATAATAAGTAAAGAAAAAATGCAATCGTTTGCAGAACTTTATCTAAAATAATTCCTATATACGAACAATTTTATATAATTGACTAATATTAACTTAAGTGCTATAATAAACAAGAAGGTTAAAATATGGAAGAATATTGGGATGTCTATGATATTAATAGACAAAAAACAGGTAAAATAATTAAAAGAGGCCAAAGATTAAATGATGATGAATATCATCTCTTTGTTCAGGTGTGGTTAATAAATAAAGAAGGACTATTCTTATCACAAGAAAGGTCTGAGAATATTTCTTGGCCCTTAATGTGGTGCGCTAATGGTGGCAATGCGAAAATGGGAGAAGATGCTTACACCTGTGCAAGAAGAGAGGTATTAGAAGAATTAAAGATTGATATTAATGGTCTTGATGGCTTTATGTTTGATAGTAGTACATATTTTGAAGATAATCAAAATTATTTCTGTGATTCTTTTGTGTATGTAATAGATAAAGATATTAAGGATATTGATTATCAAAAAGAAGAAATTAAGTCCTTGAAATATATGAATATGAAAGAAATAAAGGATTTAATGAAAGAGAAAATCTTCTTTACCTATGAAGAAGATTATCTTGATTTATTAGAAAGAATTGCAAGTGATGTAAGGAATAATAAATTTAATAAAAATAATTATAAGAAAGAAGGCAATAAAAATGAAATTTGATGAAATTAAGTATGAAAGATTAGATTTACAAGCAATTAAAAAAAGAGGAATTGAACTTGAAAAACAATTAAGAAATGCGAAATCATATGAAGAAGCTAAATCAATATTAAAAGAGATTGACACATTCATGGCTGATGATTTTATGACACCTATGTCATATCTTCATATTAAAAATACTATTGATACATCTGATAAGTTTTATGAAGATGAAGTTAAATACTACAATAAAAAAATGCCGATGTTTATTGGTTTAATGAGAAAACTAAACAAGGATTTAGTTGAATCTCCTTTTAAAGAAGAATTCATTAAAGATGGATATTCAATTAAGATTAAGAGTGCTGAGGTTAGCTTACGTCAAAATAAATTGTCTGTTGCTTTACTTTCTATGAAAGAATCCGATTTAAAAATGCAATATTCAAAAACAGTTGCTCAAGCAAAGACTAATTTCATGGGTAAAGAATTAAACTTCTATGGCTTACTTAAGGAAATGCAAAATGAAGATAGAGAAATTAGAAAGCAAGCATTAAATGCTTGGTCTAATTTATATGAATCAATTGCGGATAAATTAGATGAAATTTATGATAAATTGATTGTAAATAGATGTAAGCAAGCAAAGAGATTAAAATATGATTCTTATGTTAAGCAAGTATATGATGCAAGAGGTATCTTCGATTATAATAGAGAAGATCTTAAGAAATTCAAAGATGCAATCGTGAAATATGTTGTACCAGTATGTGCTAAATTAAATGAAGAAAGAAGAGAAAGATTAGGTCTTGATCATCTATATTTCTATGATGAAAGCTTATTCTATAAAGAAGGTGCTTTAGTGCCACAAGGAACAACAGAAGAATTAATTGAAAAAGCTTATCAAATGTATAGTGAATTAAGCCCAGAAACAAAAGAATTCTTTGCGTTTATGAAAGAAAATAATTACTTTGATTTAGAGACTAAACCAAATAAACGTGGTGGTGGTTATTGTACAAGCTTACCAAAATATAAGGCACCATTTATTTTCTCTAACTTCAATGGCACAAGTGCTGATGTTGATGTATTAACACATGAGGCAGGACATGCATTTGCAGCATATACTGGCTTTAGAAATGAAGAAGATCCTTATGCTCAAGACAATATGACAATGGATGTTGCGGAAATGCATTCAATGTCTATGGAACATTTTGCGTATCCATATATGGAGAAATTCTTTGGCGATAAGGCTGCTAAATATCGTCTAATGCACCTAGAAGATGCTTTAATGACTATCCCATATTTATGTGCAGTCGATGAATTCCAAGGACAAGTATTTGAAAACCCAAGCTGTAATAGTAAAGAAAGAAGAGAAATGTGGCACCGTATTGAAGAAAGATTCTTGCCATGGAGAGATTATGCTGACAATAAGTTCTTAAATGAAGGTGGCTTCTGGATGCAAAAACAACATATCTTCCTATTCCCATTCTATTATATTGATTATGCTATCGCACAAATTGGTGCTTTCCAATTCTACAAAAAAGAAGTTAATAATCATGAAGAAGCTTGGAAAGATTATTATAAATTATGTCAAATTGCTGGTAAACAAGGATATTTTGATACTATCAAATTAGTAAATGTAAAGAGTCCATTTGAAGAAGACACAATTAAAGAAATAGTGGATTTTGTATGTGAAAGAATTGAAGTATTAAAAAAGGATGTTGAATAAAAAAATAGAGATATCAATTAATTGATATCTCTTTTATATATGCAAATAATCTATTCTATGGTATAATATTATTGACGTAAATTACGAAATTCTTGGTCTATTTCTACCTCGTTTAAATCTTTGTAGATATAAAAACGAGCAAGATTAAAATGTTCTTTGAAGGCTTCTTTTGTGATGTAATATTTTATATTTTGGTTTATTACTAAAATATTCCCATCACTTGCTTTAGCGTAAATTGAAGAAGCTTCTCCATATGGCCTTGATATCAATAAATAATTATCAAGTAATTTAATAGCTATTTCGTAAGATTTAATTTCTTGTAATTCATTCATATTATCATCTCTTTCATTTCTTGATTTATTATACACCTTTTTATAAATCTTGAAAAGAGATAATAAAAAACACAAATTAATAATAGGAAATATTTAAAAAGTAATTAAGGAGGATTTATGGTTCAAACTATCATTACTATTTGGTTTTTTGTCTTATTCATACCAGGTATTTATTTATTCTATAAATTGATGCAATGCTTTGATTGGGAGAAGTGCTTGAAAAAAGGACAAACAGCGAGTTTTAAAATCTTTTATACGCTCTTATCAATCATCTTATCTTTTCTATTCGCTTATGCTTTCACATCAGTATTTGAAAGAATTTATGAATTTATTAGTAATAGTGTAAAATAAAAACGGGATTTTTCAATCTCGTTTTTATTGTTTTTTATATTTAATTGCGTTTAAGATATTAAACACAATTGTAATTATTACTGTCACTAAAGCAACAATAATAAGTTTAATACTAAACTTATTTTCAAAAAGTACTGAAATAAAACTAATTCCATAATTAAGGATAAATGCATAAAAGATAAATGCAAATATGATAATTGTACAAGCAAGAACTTTATTTAAAATTTTGTACTTGCTTAAATATAAAGCATAAAAGCTACCAATTGAGAAACATGCAATATGAATTAAGCCATTCACAATTAATAAAACTAATAATGAACTTGTTGCTACATATTGAACAATAGCATTTTGTGCTATGAATAATAATTCAACAAAGCAAACATTTATTAGATTAAAGATTAATGATGATAGCCAGAATGTATGTTTATCATGCTTTAGTGAATCATATGATCTACCTACTACAGTGAAATTATAATAACCATAGAAGAAGGAATATACAAATTCAATTAAGAAATATGATACAAAAGTTGTAATAACTAGAGCTCTAAAATCAGGAATTACTTTCGGAATAAGTTCTAATATTACACAAACTACACAAAATACTAAATTAAGTAGAAATGGTAATAGACAAGACTTCAATTGAAGTTTTATTGTTTGTAGTAACATATTACATTTTCTCCTTTATTTCTCTTAAATTGATTAAATAAATGAAGATGTTGTGAACAGGAACTTCAGATATTTTAATTAAGTATTTTTGGAACTTTCTTATTTCGTCCTTTGAAAGCTTTTGGTGAACACAAACTGTTAATGTTTTTCCTCTTTCTTCAACTCCAAGCATTTTTACACCTGCAAGTAAGGATTTTAATACTTCGGTTTTTCCACTTAGATAACGGAAATTTGCTTTTATTTCTTCCATTGTGAAATGTGCAAATAAACTTCCCTTATCAAAGAATAATACTTTATCAATTAAATATGCGATTTCATCTACAAAAGTAGTAGAAATGATAAAAGTACGTGGATATATTTCATGATGCTTGTATAAGAAGTTAAAATAATCATATCTATCTTTAATATCAGCCTCAGATAGAGGATTCTCAAAGATAGTTACATTAGCTCTACTTGCAAGTCCTAAAATACCAATGAAGATTGATTTTTTGGATTTATTTAAAGAACTATATGTAGTTTTTAATTCAATACCAAAATGTTTGATTAATTCATATGCATAAGCAGTATCCCATTTAGGATAAAAATCAGACATAATCTTAAATATTTGGCTGATCTTCATAGTAAGTGGGAAGGTAGTATCTTTCGCAATAAAACAAATTCTTTCATTCATTTCATTGTTGCCGAAAAGAAGCTCTCCATCAATCCATACATTTCCTTCATCAGCCTTATTCTTAGCACAAATAAGATTTAGAAGTTCATGTTGATAATATTCATTCTTTTCAACAAGTGCATATATTTGATTATCTAAAAAATTGTAGGAAAAGTTTTTAATGATATTTTCGTTATTACTTTTTTTAACTAAGTTTTCGCAAATTAAAACACTCATAAAATTCTCCTTTCCTAAATGTCTAATTTATTATACTAGAAAATGATATTTTTTTCAAGTATTAGCAAGATAAATAAAAAAGAATAAAATTTTCTTTTATTCTTTTATTTTTATGCTACCCTTTGTTGCTTTAACGAGTTCATTTTTAATATCATCGTATAAATTCTCTTGAATTTCATATGTAAAGAAGGCTTTATCAGTAAATTCTTTATTTATCTCTTTAAACCTTTCCATTATTTTCATACATTCATTTATATAATTATATTCACAATAAAAGCTAATATTAGTCATTTTTTCAATCTTTATCTTTTCGATGATATTAATTACATCACTGGCAGCTTTTGAATATGCTCTAACAAGACCATTAGCACCTAATTTAATACCACCGAAATATCTAGTAACGACACATAGCACATTTACAAGCTCATTTTTGCATAAAACATCATAGATGACAATACCTGCTGTTTTACTAGGTTCACCATCATCAGAATATTTGATTATATCTATATCATTATCCTTGATGATATATGAGTAACAATTATGAGTAGCATCATAATATTTTTTTCTAATTTCCTTTAATGCTTCTTTGCATTCATCTAAAGAAGATATTGGAATTAGAGTTGTTATGAATCTACTTTTTTTAATTTCATATTCAATTGTGTAGCTTTTATTAATAGTGTATGCAGTCATAATTTTATCCCCGTTATAATTATATCTTAAATTATCTAATTTTTAAAGAATTTTTAGTGCATTTTTAGCTTAAATAGTGTATAATATATTAAAAGTGTATCTTTTTTAAAGTTCGGAGGAAAATTTATGCAAAGCGTTTATTTAAGTAAGGGAAGAGAATTATTGAAATTATTGATTAATAATGGCTTTGAAGGATATTTTGTTGGTGAATGTGTTCGTAATACAATTATGAACATTGATTTTTCACGTGCAGATATTGTAACAAACGCAAGTATTGATGACTTAAAAAGGATTAATAATTATATCTTTAATGATAGTGCTACATATATTGACTCTAACACAATTAAGGTTGTTTATAATGATTATGATTTTTATTTTAAATCATTTTCTTCACTTGATAATCAAATGAGTGATAATCGTACTAAGTTAACAAAGCATTATTCTAGTAATCTATTAGATGAACTTGCAACACGTGATTTTACGATTGATGCTATTGCGATGAGTTATAGTGGTAAGGTAACAGATGCATATAATGGTGTAGATGATATAAAAGCAAAACGTATTAGAACTATTTCTAATCCAAAGATTAGATTTAATAATTATCCACTTGAAATATTAGAAGCAATAAAATTAGTTGGTGAATTAAAATTCCAAGTATCTGATAAGACTTATCAAGCAATGGTTAAAAAATCAAAGCTTTTAATTAGCCAAAATAAAGAAGAAATATTTAATTACATGGATAGTATTTTACATGCTAAATACACTAAAAAAGCTATGGCTTATTTAATGAGTAGAGGCATATATAAAAATATTCCTTCTCTTGATAAGGGTATAAAAGCAATCTCAAGGTCAAATAAAGATATTAGTATTGAAGAATTGTTGCTTGCAAGCTTTGTGTTAAATGGTGAAATTGATAATGATTATTTAACATATATTGAAGATAGAGAAATATTTGAAGAAATCTTTAATTTAGCTCTTGCCCAAAAGAAGGGTATATATGAACCATTCACACTATTTAAGAATGGTGAAAATGTTGCAACTGAAGCTAATTTCATCAATTATTTAATTGGTCGTGACCATATTAGAGCGAAAGCTATTAGTAAAGATTATAATGAACTTAAGATTAAATCATATGATGATTTAGCTTATGATATTAATGATGTTTGTAGAATCACAAATTTAGATCAAGAAAATGACGCAATTAAAGAAATAATTGATAATGTTGTGTTAAATATATTAAGTGAAACATTAAGAAATGATCATGATGAAATTGAAAGATTCATTTTAAAAGAACTAACTACTAAGGGTATTTATTTCGATATTGAAAGAAAAGAAGAAAAAGAAGTAGTAAAAAGAGATGATGATGAAGTAATTCAATCGAGTATCAATGCTGATTACACACCATCATATAATTTAAGTGATGATGAAATGGCTATTTCTGAATCAATGAAGGAAGATGAAAGTGATCCTGATGCTGATTTAACTAATCATCGTCTAAGGATATTAGAAGAAAGATTAGATGAACAAGATCGCTTACTTCAAGAAAAGACAGAAAGATTACAAGAATTAGAGAATCAAAAGATATTAGAAAGTACCCAAAAATTAGTTAATGCTGGTTTGGATGCAATTAAGCATGATAGTCAATTAGCATCAATGATTAAAAATGTGGATGAATTCGAATTAGAATATCGTAATTTTGTTGTTGAATATTTAGAAAAGGAAAAGATGAATAATGAATAATAATCTAAAAAAAATACAAGATTGTCAAGCTTTAGAAGAAGTAACATTAGTACTACGACTTTCTGATGTCCAAATTAAGAAGACTAATACTAATGTAGATTATGCAAGTATGATTGCGTATGATGGTAGTGATAAAATAGAAGCAAAAATTTGGAAGTTCACTGATGATATGCGTGAAAAATTAAAAAGCGGTGAAGTCTATGTAGTGAATGGAAGAATGAAGGATTATCAAGGAAAATTGCAACTGAATATCACTGATATTCGCCAAGTGGATGGTAGCGATGATGTTAATTTAGATGATTTTTATGATAAAGCAAAGCTATCAAGAGAAGAATTAGCTAATAGAATTAATGATTATTACGCTAAGATCCAAAATGATTATTTAAAGAATATCACTAGTGTTTTATTGAAAAGACATTTTAAGAATTTCTTTGATTATCCTGCAGCTGTAACAATGCATCATAATTATTATCAAGGACTTGCATATCATACATATTCAATGTTGAAATTAAGTGATGCATTTATTGAACTTTATCCATTTATTAATAAAGATTTAATTTATAGTGGAATCATTTTACATGATTTAGGTAAGATTATGGAACTCAGTGGCCCTAAGGGCACTGAATATACAAAGGCAGGAAAGCTTCTTGGTCACATTTCAATTGGTGCTAATGAAGTTTATGCTACTGCCTGTGAGCTTGGAATAGAAAAGACAGAAGAGGTATTGAATTTACTTCATATCATCTTGTCTCACCATGGTGAATTAGAATATGGTTCACCTAAACAGCCAGCAACTGTTGAGGCTGAAGTTGTTCATTTGTTGGACTTCTGTGATTCACGTATGGCCTCTTTAGAGCCGGAAATTTTGAAGGCTAAGAAGGGTGAATATACTGGTCCATTGTCTGCATTTGAACGTCGCAATTTCTATATTCCCGATATTGATTAAAAAAAGTATAAATAATTATTAAAAAAATGCTAATTTTGTCGCAAAATAATTAAAATAATGATTGAAAAAAAAGCAATTTTTATGTATAATATATATGTTGACAAAAAAATACGTTATATAATTTTAAGGAGAGATAAAGATGAAAAGTAAAATATTATTGAAACGTACTTTGCCTATTATTATCGCATTATTTGTGATAGTAGTGGTAGCCCTTGTAGCTACAGTGGTAACTTTAGATAAAAAGACACCTAGCTTATCAAAGGCATTAGGAGAAGAAAACTATTTAACATACACAAATAATGGTGTTACTATCTCCATGACAAATAATGATGTATATGACTTATTACGTGATACAAGTTATGGTGCATCATCAACTGTCACTCAATTAGTTCGTATGATCGATGAAGGTCTATTAACTAATGGAGAAAAGAATTATTTAAATTCTGTTGATAATGAAAAGGTAAGAGAAAGACTTGAATATGCAATTCTTGGCTATGAATTTGCTGATTATCAAAAAGCAAATAAAACAAGCTTTGAACTTGCAGCTAAAAAAGCAAACAAGACATTCGATGAATATCTTGCTGACAAAATTGCAGATCTTATCAAAGAATTTAGTGATAATTTCTTAACTGCAAATGGTATCAAAGTAGAAGCTGACGATATTACATTCGATAGCACTAAGATTACTTGCAAAACTACTGCTGATGTTTTTAAATATTATGCATTAGAAGAAGCTAAATATTTATATGCTAGAGATTATTTAGAAAAGACATATTCTGAAGATTTAAAAGCATATGCTGAATATTTAGAAGCTAAAGAAGCATATGATAAATATACAGCTGCTCTTGCTAGATATGAAGCTGACTTAGCTAAATGGAAGGAAGCAAACAAAAAGACTCGTGGTGATAAACCAGTTAAGAATGATTACATTTCTTTATACACTGTAAGAGAAGAACCAAAAGAAGTTAGTGCTCCTGCTATTACTGAAACTACAGTTTCTAACAAATATGCTAGCAACAATGTAGATAAATTCTGGGCTGTTGTTATTAATTATTCTTCAGTAGCTGCTGCTAAAACAGCATTAAGTCAAAATGGTTATATCTTTGAAGATAATAAATTTAAAACAAGTGCTGGTGTAGAATTAACAGATGATGAAGTAGTTCAAATGTACATTAAGCTTTATAATCAATATTATCAAAACTTAGGTAAAGATGCATTAACTACTGCTGCATTCACTCCTGATTGGACTGATGAAGATAGTGAATTCTATTTCACTGCATCTGATTTATTATCTCGTGGTATTTACTCTAAGAATTCTACTAACAATGTGTATAATTATGAAAGTGGTTATGCTTATAATGACAAATTAACTTCTTGCTTATACTTAGTTGTTGCTAGAAATAAGGCTAATACTTGGGATGAATATCTAAAAGCACAAGATAAGAAATATTATGAAACTGAATTTTATACTTCAGTACTTGCTGAATTATTAGATGATGCTACAAATGCAACATTTATTAACAAAGCACTTGCTACTTTAAGAGCAGATTCTGATTTATTAATTTATGATACAGTTTTAGAACAACTTTATATGGCTGCATATGAATCAGATTATAAAGCTACTAAGAAGTCTTCTTCAAGTGCTGTTGCATCTTATAAGGTAAATGGTAAGAAGTATGAAATTAGTGCTGATGATTTGTTCAAAGCACTTGCTAATACACAATATGGCGTTTCATCTTTCATGTATAAATATCAATACAATTGGATGTTCTTAGAAGCTACTGATAAAGATGGTAACTTATTAAATAAATATGTTGATTATAAAGCATATTTAGAAGGCACATCATACAAGAAAGCATCTAAGGATGAAACAATGTATAAAGATGCTAAAGCATATGTTGACAACTTAAAGACTAACTTCAAGGCTAATGCTTATGCTAATGAAGATGGTTCTGGTTACAACAAGAAATATGGTTGGGAAGCATTCATTCGTGATTATTATTATGATAATTACAATGTTGAATTAAAGAATGAAGATGATTTAATGGTCTTCTATGTATATCAAAAATTAATGGATGAATACCAAGCATCAGTTACAAAGATTACTTTAGATACATGGGAAAATGTATATAAGATTTATATGGCTAAAACTGCTAGTGAATACATGAGTATTTCAGCAGAAGAATTATACATCAAATTATTTGATGCTAAAGGTAGTAAGGTTGATCCTATTAATTGGACAGCTGAACAAGTTGCAAAAGCAAAAGCTTTATATGATGAAGTATTATCTGCATTAACAAAGATTCAAGAAAGTGAAATTTCTGCTTTCTTAAGCGGTTTGGAAACTGCATTTGATAATGCTCCTAAGGCTATTGATGGTGCTTACACTGGTGATTATGCATACAATTATGTTTATAATGTAGGCGATGGAACACAAATTACAATCAATGTTTCTGAATATAAATCATATGGCTTTGATGTAACATCTACATCTGCAACATTCACTAATACAAGCGGTGATGCTTACTTAAAATATGCTGCACGTCAAGTTTGGAAGAGCTTAATGGGCGAATTAATTAATGGTAAAGCTGTATCTGAACTTGTTGTTTATGATACAACATTCACTCCAAAAGATTATTATGGCATTGGTAATGGTAATTACTTAGCTGCTTCTGAAGGTTTCGTAGTATTAGCATTTACAAGTGCAAACTACTCTTCATATTTCAAGACAGTTGGTACAACATCAGCTTCATCTGAAGCAAAGACGAGAATCCATGCTTTAATGGCTTCTTATGAAGAATTACATGCTGGTGATGCTGGCTTTGAATCATTCGAAAAATTATATGCTGAATGGGTTAAGGCTGATGATAAGACTGCTAGTGAAGCTAAGATTTTAGATGTATTTAAGACTAAATTAGCTCTTGATGATGTAAGTGCATTTACAGATGTTGAAGATTTCTTCACTACATATGTAAATGATAGAATCGCATTTATTGCATTCCCTGAACTTCAATATGTATTAATGTATCTATACGATCAATCAAAGAAAAACGAAGATGATTATGTATCACTTAGTGATTTATATAGTGATTATAAAGATGCACTAAAAGATAATGAAGGCTTAGATGCTGCAAAAGAAGCAATTATGAAGATTGTTGATAAATATATTAATGATTCTTCATTAAATGTTGAATTCCCAACATTTGATGCATTCTTACCTTACTTAAAGAATTATGCTGATTCTGATACATCTGCTTATTATAAAGCAAGTGTAACAAATTGGTTCACAACTTATTCTTCAAGTAATTCTACATTAGTTTATGGCAATTTTGCATCAACAACTTATGCTAATAGAGAAATGTTTAAGACATTACTTGCTAACTTAAATGCTAATTTCCAAGCAAGTGAAACAGTTAAAGATGTTATGAATAAATTAGTTGAAACATCAATTGATAATGCTACAAGTTCATTAACTTATTTAGCATTCACAAATGGTGATAAAGCTGCAGTTGAAAGCTTATTAAATGCCGTTCTTGCAATTAAAGATTTCGACTTAAGCGATGAAAATGTATTAGATGTATTATTTACTTATGGTAATGAGTACAGTGCTGAAAAAACAACTTTCACAGCAGTTATGGGTGCTTTAAGCACATATGCAAAAGCTCAATATAATGCTTTAAATGCAGAAGATAAAGCAGAACTTGCTGATCTTGCTACAGCTGCTGGTTTAGTTGATTAAGGAGTGATAGATATGAATAGTAAATCAATATTTAAACGTATCTTACCAATATTAATTGCATTAGTAGTCATTTTAATTGCTGCTATCGTTGGCGCAATTGTGACTAGTGCTAAGAAAGTACCTGGCTTTTCTGATAAAACTTATGGTAAAGAAGCATTCATTACATATACAACAGCTGATGGAACTGAAATTAAATTAAGTAGAAATGAAGTATATAATGCTTTAAGAGGAACATCTTCTGAACAAAGTGTTATTACAAGTACTACTGTAAATGAAATTCTTAATTTAGTTGATGCTGATTTACTTGCTGATTATGTAAGCAATGTTAATGAAAATGATGTATTTGAATTAATCGCAAAAGCTGTTTTCTCTTCTACATTAGATTCTTATATCAAAACAAATGAAGATACTTTCAAAGTAGAAGCACATAAAGAGGGCAAAGCATACCGTACATATCTAAACGAAAAGATTGATGAAAAAATCAAAGAATTCGTAGATTCATTAAAATATAGCTATGGTTTCGAAGGTGCTGTATCTGAATTCTCTTATAAGAATGATAGTAATGAATATTATTATGTTCAAGAAAATGGTGCAGATAAATTAGATGATGATGGTGAAAAGATTTACCAATTAAAGGTAGCTACAAATTCTAAGGTTTATGCTTATTATGCATTAGAACAAGCTAGAACTGATTATGCTAAAAAATTAATCAAAGAAGAATATGAAGAAGATTTCAAAGCTTATCTTCAATATTTAGAAGATTTAGAAGCATACAATGATTATCTAGAAGCAGTTAGTGATTATGAAGAAGCTTTAGCTGATTGGAAGAACACTAAGGATGGTTCAAAACCTAAGAAGAGTGATTACTACACAAGCAAGGTAAGTGAACCTGCAGTAGTTGAAGAACCTTTAAATGGTGCTTTAGATGAAGATGCAATCAAAAAGCTTTATGAAGAAGATAATTATGCTAAATTCTGGGCAATTATCACAAGCTTTGATTCACAAGCAAAAGCTGAAGAAGCATTATTACAATATGGTGTTGTAATTGCTGAAAATGCTAGTGGTGATAATAGATGGTTCCACTATGGTGTAACAGATTTTGCTGGTGCTAGTGCTGAAGATAAAGCATTAATCGCTGCTTATAATTTCACTACTAAGGGTGATACTACTGTCATTACTGATGATGATTATTATAATTTATTAACTACAGATGAAGAATTATACAACAAAGATGCTGCTAAAACTTCAACTGAAAAGACTGGTTTAGTTCTTGCAACAAAGGAAAACCCAGATTCAAGAACTGGTGCTTATGAATTAACAGAAGCAGAAGTTAAGGATATTATTGTTAAATTATATAATCAAAATAATCAATATGATGCAAGCAAACAATTAACAAATGCTGATTATGATCCAAGTGCAACTGATGCCACTTATGATGAAAATAGTAAGTTATATTACACTGAATCTAAATTAACATCATTAGGTTTATATTCTAAGGGAACAAGCTCTAATAAATTCTATAAATTCTCTGATTCTTCAACATTTGAAAATGCTGAAATTTACACAAATGCTATTATTTCATCTAACAGCAAATATTATATCTATTTAATTTTAGATAAAAAAGATGATGTTGAAGATTGGGATGATTATCTAGATGGTAAGAAGTATTATGAATCTCAAATTTACCTTGATAATAAAGATGAATTATTAGAAGATCAAGCTACTGCTACTTATACTAAGAAAGCTATTGCTAAATTAAGATTAGCAAACAACATCAAATTCTATGATGAAATCTTAGAAGCTAATTATATGGCTAATTATACTTCTGATTATAAAGCTAATAAGAAGTCAAGCAAGACTGTTTTAGCTTCATATGAAGTAAATGGTACTAAGAAAGAAATCACAGTTGATGCTTTATGGGCTAAACTTGCTCCTTATTATGGAGTTTATGCTACAGTTGACCTAATCCAATATGAATGGGTATTCTTAGAAGCAGCTGATGCTGATGGTAAATTATTCAATCAATATGTTGATTATAATAAATATTTAAGTGGTAAGAAGTTATCTAAGTGCATTTTAGATAATGACAAAGCTAAGAAGATGTATGAAAATGTTAGCAATTATGTTGAAAACGTTAAGTACTATTTCTCAGTTGGTTATTATGAATCATATGGATATCCAAGTTCATATGGTTGGAAGAACTTCATTAATGATTATTATGCAACATATTATAATGTAAGATTAAATAATGTAGATGATTTAAAATTATTCTTCATTAATCAACAAATCATTACTGAATATAGTAACTATGTTTCTAAAGTTACAGCTGAAAATTGGGAAAAAGCTTATTTAACATATGCTGGTAAGACATTAAGTGAATATATCAATACAAAAGGTATTCATTTATTAATCTCTCTTCCAGATGTTGAAAAGAACGAAAAGAACAATTCAAGTTCTAACTTCTTAGATCCTACTAAATGGACTGATGCACAACTTGCTGCTGCAGAAGAATTATATGATGCAGTTCTTGCATTACTTGCACAAGTTGATGAAAGTGAAATTTCAACAGTATTAAATGGAATTGTTACTGCATTTGATAATGCTCCACTTCCACTTACTGATGGCACTACTCCAAATATAAGCTATACTAAGGAAACATTAGGCGGAACTGAAGTTGTTGATTATCTATTTGATTATAAATATGAATACTATAAAGATGGTGCTCTTGCTCCACTTGCAAGTATTGATGTTGCTAAATATAAAGCAATGGGCTTCAAATTAACTTGTGAAGATTTAACAGTTACAACTGGTACAATGGTTTCAGAATTTGAAGATGCTGTTCGTCAAATTTGGAATAGTCAATTAGATAAATTAGTTGTTGATGGAAGCAATAGTGATGTTGTTATCTATGATCATACATTTACAGCTCCTGAATACAAGAACTATAATGAAGAAACAAGTGCTGAATCTGTTGTTAACAACAATGGTACTAATACATATTTAGCTACTACATTTGGTCTTCATGTATACGTAAATCAATCTTCTGATTTAAGTGCTTACTTTACTACAAATGCTGATGGTGATAAGGTATTTACTGAAATTCCTGACATCAAATATGTTCAAATGTATGTATATGATAAGAACGAAGCAAATGAAGAAGATTATGTAGCACTTGCAACTTTATATAAAGATTATAAAGAAGCAAAAGAAGATAATGATGAAAAGAGAACTGCTGACTTAAAAGCAAAGATTGAAGCAGCAAATGAAAAATTAGGCTTTGGCTTATCATTTGATGAATTCTATGCTTTACTTGAAGAATATGCTGGCGATAATGCAAGCTATGTTAGCACTCAACTTTCAACATACTTCACAGTTTATAGCCAAGCATCACAAACTTCAAATGCAAGTTATTCAATGGTATTTGGTGATTATGTAAGCTCTACATATTATCATTTATGTTACATGAGTGACTTCTTAGATAAGATTAATGCTTCTAAAGTTAGCCTTGCTGATGGTGATGAATTCAAGTCATTACTTAAAGATTATGTTGGCTACTTCAAAGATACATATTATAAATCATTTGCGTCAGCAAATTATTTAGATGGTAACGCTGAAGGCTTAGAAGGATTATTAGATGCTTTAGCATGTGTTAAGGGCGTAACAGCTTATGACAATGTGGCAGGAAGCGCTATGACTGCACTTAAGAATTTTGCAACTAGTGCATACAATGCATTATCAGCTGAAGATCAAGCTAAGTTAGATGCAAAAGCTACTGCTGCAGGAATTAAATAATAAAAATAGACTAAATCAAAAGATAATTCTTTAAAGATTATTCTTAATGATTTAGTCTTTTTTTAAGATTTTATGGTATAATAAGTCAAGAGGTGGAAAATGACAATAATTAATCCTATTTTTAAATCAAATTACAAAAAATTTATTGCGAAATACAATATGGTTGGTTCAAATGTATTGGTTTGTGATAAAGATGGCAATTATGAAGCTTGTACTACAGGCTTTGCATCTTTAGAAAAGCAAGAAAAAACAAAAAAGAATAGTATTTATCGTATAGCCTCAATTTCTAAAGTAGTAGTTGCTATTGGCCTTTTAAAATTAAAAGATAAGGGACTAGTTGATATTGATGCAGATATTTCTAAATATTTGGGCTTTATTGTGAGAAACCCATACTTCCCAACTGTTAAAATTACACTTAGAATGATTATGAGTCAATCATCTAGTATTAATGATAATGTGTATGATAGGGCTAATGCTACTGATGATTATATTAAACTACAAGATATTTTAGAAAACAATGAATCATTTAATCAAACTGAACCGGGTAAAGAATTTGATTATTCTAATCTTGGTTGTGGAATCTTGGCTTGTGTAATAGAAAAAATCACAAATAAGTATTTTACTGAATATATTAAAGAAGAAGTATTATTACCACTTTCTATTCATAGTGGCTTTAGATTAGAAGATTTAAAATATCCAGATCGTTTAGTTAGCCATTATTTATATAATCCAGAAACAACAGGCTTTACTTTATTCCGTGACTATGATAAATTCAAAGAAGTACAATGCTTACGCTATCCACTAGGTGATAATTATCGTGGTGTTGCCGGTGGTTTATACATATCATCACTTGATTTATATAAGATTATGCAAGTTTTAATGCATAAGGGAATATATAAAGATATTAGAATTTTAAATGAAGAAACAGTAGAAGAAATGGAAAGAGTAAATTGGGAAGGTAAATGTGCAGATCCAACTTATAAGAAGAAAGGACTTCAATTAATAATCATGGATGAATTTACAATTTCTCCTTTATATGGCCATTTTGGAAATGCATATGGACTTAGAAGCTTTATGTTATATAATGATCAAGGCGGTATGATTTTCTTATGTAATGGCGCTAATTTCTTAAATGATGTTGAACATATGACTGTTCTTCAAAAAGATATTATTGAATTTATTGTGAAAGAAACAAAATTATAAAGCAAAAGCACCTCATTTGAGGTGCTTTATTCTTATAATAAGCCAGATAATGAAATCTTAATATAGCCCTTTGTTGAAGAAGAATACAAACCAACTTCTGTAGAAGATGATTTTTCCACTAAAGCATTAAATACAGGACTATCTGTAAGTAATTTAGTAAAATTGAAATTGATTTTCTTATTAATACTATCTGCTCCAATCCATTCTTCATCCTTTAGTGCTTCATTTAAGAAATTAAGAATTGCGCTTATTTGATCATCCTTTAAATTGATTTCACCAAGTACTACTGATGTAACATCAGTAGATATTTGTAGTCCATCAGAACCACTTGCGTTTGCGACACATTTTAAGGCTATTTGATAACCATTAATATTGACAGTGATGATGATTTCTAATTTATCATCACTTATTTTAGCATATATTGATTCTAAATATAAATATGATATTTTATGCTTATCATTTTCAATACGTGAGAAAGCATAAGAAATACCAATAGCACCAGTAGAGAATAAGATGTTTGTGAAATCATCTTCATAAATCTTAATATCTAAGCTTGGAGATAATAAATCATGAATGCTTGGGCTTTGTTCAGAAATGATTTCCAACATTGATTTTTGTGGTACTTCTAATATACCATCATATGTTGTGTTAGAATAAATACCAATTGAAGATAAATTTAATTCTTTGATGAAGTCATATTTTCCTTCTTCATCTTTTTTACTTACATTTTTCCATCCTCTTACTAAATAATCAAAAGTAAGTCCACAATTTTTATAATCAATAATATTATTATCAAGTAATGATTCAACATCAGTTTTTACTTTATCATAATCAAATGAATAAGGAATATCATAAAAAGTACTTGAATCATAAGCTAATTTTTCTAAGTGAGCATCAAGACCTAATTCATGGTTAGAAGATATGATTTTAATTAATTCATTTTCAAAGATAATATCAACTAAGCATGCATATAAATCCTTATTTGGATCATCTTTCATCATATTCAAGACTGTTTCAGATGCTTGGTCTTTGTTGATGCTGACTTTTAAGTTTTGTAAATCAAGGTCAATAATGATTCCTTTTTTATCTAAATCTTCTTTAATATCATCTTCATTTAATACACCTTTAGCAAGAGTAGATATTAAGCCTCTTTTCGCATTTAATTTACCTACGCTTGCGTTATTGATTTGTAGGTAAATATTATCACCATCATCTTTGAATGTGAAACCACCTTTTAAAGAAGATGGGAAGCCTAAGACCTTGAAATGAATTGATGCTTGCATATTTGCGTTTTCATCTATTTCAAGATTAGCACCTCTAATTGTCATTTTATCTTTAAATGTTTCATTTAAAGTGTTTGTAAGTGCTTGAAGTAAATAATTGATCTCGTCTTCACTTAATGATGCATCCACAATTTTAGTTTCTTTTGTGTCTTTTAAAGCGTTTGACGCAATAGAATTTACTTCATAATTTAAATCATTAGAGTATTCTTTGTATTTGTTGTCCTTATAAGAATTATCATAAATCAATGCAACTACAATACCTAAGATTAATAAAATTATTAAAATAATTATCCCAATTACAATAAATAATCTTTTAAAAAGCTTCATTTAATAAATCCTTCTTTCTTATATAATATTTATTTCCCTATATAATATTATATCACTTTTTTGTGAAAAAGATAATTATAATTTGTAAATATGTTTCATTGAAAATGGATGTATATTATGGTATAATAATAAATAGTTAAAAGGATATAAGACATATGAAATTTCAAGTAATATCAAGTGGTTCTGGTGGTAATATCACATACATTGAAAGTGATAAAACTCGTATATTATTAGATGCTGGAATCACTTTAAAAGAATTCTCAAAGCGTGTGGATATTGATTTAAGCACAATTGATGCAATTGTGATTACTCATGATCATGGCGATCATACAGGAAGTTTGATGCCATTTTTACATAAGACTAATGCAGTTTTATATATAAATAAGGATGTATTAGAATATTTAGTTAAACAAAAACATTTTGATTTTAGTGGTATTAAAGTCCAATATATTGAAAATAATAAGAAATATCTAATTAATGATATTACAATATTCACAATGGAATTATCCCATGATGCAGTTAATTGTAACGGCTTTATATTCTCAAGTGGAAAAGAATCATTAGCATATGTTACTGATACTGGTTTAGTACCATTAGTTTATATGAAATTATTATCTAAAGTAGATACTTTAATAATAGAAGCTAATCATGATATTGAGATGTTGAATGAAAGTAATCGTCCTTGGTTTTTAAAACAAAGAATTCTATCATTTAAAGGACATCTTTCTAATATAACATGTGGTGAAGTTTTAAATAAATTATTAGAGGAGAAAAAAATAAGTCAAGTAGTGCTTGCGCATTTATCACAGGAATGCAATAAAGAAGAAATTGCGATTGATACAGTAATGTCTTTAATTGAAGGTGATTATTTACCTAAATTTGTGATTGCGAAACAATTTGAAGCACTTGACTTAATGGATGTATTGGTGAAAAATAATGAAAATTAAGGTCATTACAGTTGGTAAAATCAAAGAAAAATATTTCACTGATGCTATTTTAGAATACACAAAAAGATTGAGCACAATGTGCGATTTAAATCTAATTGAAGTCAAAGAAGTAAATTTTGATGATATTAATCGAAATATAAATGATGAAGGCAAAAATATTTTAGATAAGGTAGATAACAATGACTATCTAATCACCTTAGAAATTAAGGGAAAAGAATTAGAAAGTACTGAGCTTGCTGCATTTATTGAGAATCATTATACCTTTGATTCACGCGTTTTAACATTCGTGATTGGTGGTTCTAATGGTTTGAGTGAAGAAGTGATAAAAAGAAGTAATATGCACTTATCATTTGGACGTTTTACCTATCCTCATCAATTAATGAGAGTGATTCTTCTTGAACAAATCTATCGTTCAATGATGATTATTAATAATAAAGCATATCATAAATAAGGAGAAAACAATGTTTGATTTAGTCACTAAATTTAAACCAACTGGTGATCAACCAGAAGCAATTAAAAAATTATGTGAAAATATCAAAAATGGCATGAAAAGACAGACCTTACTAGGTGCTACTGGTACAGGTAAGACCTTCACCATTGCGAATGTTATAAAAGAAGTAGGAAAGAAAACCTTAGTTCTTTCACATAATAAGACACTAGCTGGTCAATTATATGCTGAATTAAAAGCCTTCTTTCCGAATAATCGGGTAGAATATTTTATTTCATATTATGACTATTATCAACCAGAAGCCTATGTTGCAAGTAAAGACTTGTATATTGAAAAAGATGCATCAATTAATGATGATATTGATCAACTAAGAAATAGTGCTGTTGCAAGCCTACTGACAAGTGATGATGTTATTGTAGTAAGCTCTGTTTCTTGTATTTATGGTATTGGTGATCCCATTGATTATAAAGAAAATATCTTAGCTTTATCAACAAATACTACATATAACAGAAGTGCATTACTTGAAAGATTAGTTAAGATGCAATATGAAAGAAATGATTATGAACTTAAAAGAGGATCATTTCGAGTAAAGGGTGAAATTGTTGATATAATACTTTCAACACAAAGAGATGAAGCGATTAGACTTGAATTCTTTGATGATGAATTAGAACATATTAAAGTAATTGATGCTATCACATATAAAGCTAAAAAATCCTTAGATTCAATTCTTTTATATCCTGCTAGTATCTTTAATGTATCTGATGAAAAATTAAAAGAAGGTATTAGAAGAATTGAAGAAGAATTAAAAGAAAGAATTCAATTTTTTAAAGATAATAACAAATTCTTAGAAGCCGAACGTATCGAACAAAGAACTCGTTATGATTTAGAGATGCTAAAAGAAGTGGGAATGTGCAGTGGAATTGAGAATTATTCCAGACATTTATCACTACGTGGTGAAGGAGAAACTCCTTATACTTTGATGGATTTCTTTGGCGATGATTATTTATTGATTGTTGATGAGAGTCATGTTACTATTCCTCAGGTTAGGGGTATGTATAATGGCGATAGAAGTCGGAAAGAAAATTTAGTGGAATATGGTTTTAGATTACCATCAGCTTTAGATAATCGACCACTTAGATTTAATGAATTTGAAGATAAAATTGATAAATGTATCTATTTAAGTGCTACACCTCAAGAATATGAAAAGAAGGTAAGTGGTGCTATTGTTGACCAAATCATTAGACCAACGGGATTACTTGACCCAATAGTTGAAGTGAGAAAATCACAAGGTCAAATTGATGATTTAGTTAAAGAAGTATATAGTCGCATTAAAAAACATGAACGTGTTTTAATAATGGCCTTGACTATCAAGATGAGTGAAGAACTAACCAAATATTTAAAAGAATTAGATATTAAAGTTGCATACCTACATTCAGAGATTAAATCTCTAGAAAGAATGGAAATCATTAGGGATTTAAGAAAAGGTAAATATGATTGTTTGGTAGGTATAAATCTACTTAGAGAAGGCCTAGATATTCCAGAAGTATCTTTAATATGTATTTTAGATGCTGATAAGGAAGGCTTCTTAAGAAGTGAAACAAGCTTAATTCAAATTATTGGTCGTGCTGCTAGAAATGAAAATGGTAAGGTCATTATGTATGCTGATTCGATCACTGAATCAATGGAACATGCTATCGTAGAAACAATGCGCCGTAGAATGGTTCAAGAAGAATATAATAAGAAACATAATATCATTCCTAAAACTATCGTAAAAGAAATAAGCGATGGCATCGTAATGAAATTAGATGAAAATAAAGAAGAAGCTGTTACAGTTGATTTTAGTGACATCAATAATATGAATAAATTAGAAAAGAAGAAATTAATTGAAAAATTAGAAAAAGATATGTATAAGGCTGCTAAAGAACTTAACTTTGAAGAAGCAATGGCCTTACGTAATCTTATTTTTGAATTAAAGGCATAATTATGGAAAAGAAAAAGAAAGTAATTGTAGGATTATCGGGTGGAGTTGATTCCGCGGTATCTGCTTTATTATTAAAAGAACAAGGATATGAAGTTGAAGGAATGTTTATGAGAAACTGGGATTCCTTCATGAACAATGATGTTTTAGGAAATCCTAATGATTTTAATGATGTTTGTCCACAAGAAAAAGATTATATGGATGCTTTAAAAACAGCAGAAATACTCGGTATTAAATTACATCGTGTTGATTTTGTGGATGAATATTGGAATAATGTATTCTCATATTTTCTAGATGAATACAAACATTATCGTACTCCTAATCCTGATATCTTATGTAATAAAGAAATAAAATTCAAATGTTTCTTAAAAGAAGCAGAAAAATTAGGCTGTGATTATATTGCGATGGGACATTATGCAAGAATAATTCATGATGGTAATAAACATCATTTGCTGAAAGGGATTGATAAGAATAAGGATCAAACTTATTTCTTATGTCAATTGTCACAAAGCCAAATTGAAAAAGCCTTATTTCCAATTGGTGATTTAGAAAAGAAGGAAGTAAGAAAGATTGCAGCTGATAATAATATCAATGTTGCTAATAAGAAAGATTCTACTGGTGTATGTTTTATCGGAGAAAGAAATTTCAAAGAATTTTTGAAGAATTATTTACCAGCAAAAGAAGGACTTATGAAGACATTAGATGGAAAAGTTGTTGGCAAACATGATGGTATTATGTATTATACCATTGGTCAACGCCATGGTCTTGCTATCGGTGGACCAGGAGATGCATGGTTTGTAATTGGCAAGATTGCGAAAGAAAATGTGCTTCTTGTTGGTCAAGGTGATGACCAAGAATATTTATATTCTAATCGTTGTTTGATTAACCGCATTAATATATTAGAAGAAGATATTAAAGATAAGCTTGATAATAATGAAACAGTAAAATTAGCTGCTAAATTTAGATATCGTCAAGCTGATGTTGAAGTATGGGTAAAGAAATTCAATGATGAATATTTAGAAGTATCATATCCATCTAAATCAAGAGCAGTAACACCAGGACAAGAATGTGCCTTATATTTGGGCGATTATTTGGTCGGTGGTGGCACTATTGATAAAGTTTATATGAATGATGATTTAAGGAAATATTAGGAGTATATATGGAATTTCAAGGAAGTGTAAAAAAGATAAACTACTATAATCAAGAAAACGGATACGGAATAGTAAGAGTTGAAGTTAGTAATGAAACAATGAATAGAATCATTCAAGAAATTGAAGATGATTCTTTCTATGGAAATACGATTGTAGTCGTTTCTACTTTTACGACACTTCCTTTTATTGATCAATCATATGACTTTAGTGGTAAATTTGAATATTCAAAATATGGACTTCAATTTAGAAGTGACAAAACTGTTAAAACAATTTCTCAATCTGAAGATGGAATTGTAGCTTATTTATCTTCTAATTTATTTAAAGGAATTGGACCGAAAATAGCAAAAAAGGTTTATGATGAATTAGGTGATGATGCTTTAAAGGAAATCTTAAAAGACAAAGCTGCACTTGATAATGTGAATATCACCAACAAACAAAAAGATATTATTTATGATACTTTAAAAGAATATTATCAAGAAGAAGAATCTTTAGTTGAATTATTATCCTTAGGCTTAAGCTTAAAAATGGCAAGTAGAATAATCAAAGCACTTGGTGAAAGAGCTATTTCTACTGTTAAAGAAAATCCTTATACCTTAATTGAAAAGGTGGAAGGCATTGGTTTTTTAAGAGCTGATGAAATTGCGTTAAAGATGGGACTTGATAAGAGAAGCCCATATCGTATTAAAGCTCTTATTATCAATACCTTAGAAGAAGCAATTTATAATATGGGTGATACTTATATGAATAAAAATAATTTATTCATTGAATGTTGCCGTATTGCGAATAAAGATGAAAATATTATTGATCATGATGATTTTATCTCTTATATAAATGAGCTTGCTAACGATAAAAAGATCTTAGTAGATAATGAAGAAAATGTATATGATGTAAGACTTGCATTTCAAGAAAATGAAATCGCAAAAATAATTGTGGAACATTTAAATAAAGAGATTAATAATCCATATAGCGATGATAAAATCTTGTATGAACTTTCTCATTTAGAAGAAGATTTTCATATTGAATATAATGAGATGCAAAAGGCAGCAATTATTAATGCACTAAAAGAGAATATTTCAATTATTACTGGTGGGCCTGGTACAGGTAAATCTACAATCGTAAAAGCAATCATTGAAATATATAAGAACCTAATGCCAAGTGAAAAGCAAGATATTATCAATAGTCGTATTAAATTAGTAGCACCAACTGGTCGTGCTGCGAAACGTTTAAGAGAATTATGCTATCATGATGCATCTACTATTCATAAACTGCTTGGTTATACTGGTCATTTATTTACTGTTGATAATGTTGATGCTGACATTATCATTATCGATGAGTTTAGTATGGTAGATATTTCTTTAGCTTATCATTTATTTAAAGCGATTAGTGATGATACGAGAATCATTATTGTGGGTGATAGTGACCAATTACCTGCTGTTGGTGCCGGTGATATTTTAAATGATTTGATTTTATCAAAAGAAGTATCTGTAACAAAGCTTTCTAAAATCCATCGTCAAGCTAAAGATAGCACAATTATTTCTTTGGCTCATGATATTAATCAAGGCTTTTTACCTCCTGATTTGAAAGAACTAAAGAAGGATAGAAAATTTATTGCATGTAGTGATGATAATATCATCTCACTTGCTTTAAAAACAATCGATTTATATTTGAATCAACAGCATTTACATGATGGCGATGATGATAATTTTGAAGCTTATTTAAAAGAAAAAGAAATACTTGTTAATGATATTCAAGTATTAGTACCAATGTATAAGGGAAGCGTTGGAATAGATGCTTTTAATCACCATTTACAGGAACATTTTAATCCGAAAACTAAACTTAATGATAAAGAAATTGTGTACGGTAATAAGAAATATCGTATGTATGATAAGGTCATTCAACTTGTGAATCGCAGCGAAAAGAATGTAATGAATGGTGATATTGGTTATGTTAATGGCTTTATTGAAAAAGATGATAGTATTGTAGGACTTAAGGTTAGATATAATTTTGGTGATGTTGAATATGAAATTGATGAACTTGATGATATAAGTTTAGCTTATGCCATTTCTATTCATAAAGCTCAAGGTAGTGAATTTAAATTAGTCATTGTACCTTTTAGTTTCAAATATTATATTATGCTTAAGAAAAAATTGATCTACACAGCAATTACTCGAGCAAAGAAATATCTAATTATGCTTGGTAATATTGATGCTATTAGAAAAGGTATTGTATCGATTGAAGAAAAAAGACATACAAAATTACAAGAGCGCATAAAAACTTTAATCAATAATCCAAACGCAATTTTGGATGCTGATAGTGCTTTTGATAAGATTGTGCTAGAAAATGAAATAGAAAAAGATATTAGTCCATATGATTTTATGGATGAAGGAATGATTGAAAATAAATAAAAGCAGAAAATGAGTTTCAAGTAGTAGAAATTTATTTACTTTTTATCATTTTTGTGATATAATAACTTGTAAAAATTTATGTGATGTAAGAAAGGAAGTATATTTATGGGAAGAGCACATGAAGTTCGTGCAGCATCAATGGCTAAAACAGCTGCTGCAAAAAGTAAACTAAACGCTAAATGGAGTCGTGCAATCTATGTTGCCGCAAAATCTGGTATCCCTGATCCTTCTGTAAACCAAGCATTAAAGAAAGAAATTGAAAAAGCTAAGAGAGAACAAGTTACAGCTGATACTATTAAAAAGGCTATTGAAAAAGCTAAGGGTGGAGTTGGTGAAAACTACGATCCTGAAAGATATGAAGGCTTTGGACCTGCAAATTCAATGTGGATTATTGATTGCTTAACTGATAATCATAATAGAACATTAACTGCTATTCGTACTGCATTTGCACGTGTTGGTGGAAATTTAGGTGCTAGTGGTAGTGTTGTACATATGTTTAAGAATCAAGCTATCTTCAGTTTTGAAGGAAGTGATCCAGATAGCTTTATGGAATTGTTATTAGAAAATGATTGTGATATCGAAGATGTTCAAGAAGATGAAGGTATTATTTCTATCTTTGCACCTGCTACTGAATATGGAAAAGTAAAAGATGTATTAGATCAAAATTATCCAGAAATGAATTATCTAGAAGATCATACTACATGGACTCCAAGCACATATGTAAAGCTTGAAGATGAACACGACAAACAAAAATTCGAACGCTTTATGGAAATGCTTGATGAAGATGATGACGTTCAAAACGTATATCATAATATCGAATTAGAATAAGAGATTTAAAAAAGCTTAAGTGTTTCCCATTTAGGCTTTTTTCAATCTTAAGGAATAAAAGGTAAATTATGATTATAAAAAATGTTAATGAAATAAATAAAGAATATGATGTCATCGTCGTTGGTGCTGGTCCTATGGGCTATTTCACATGCTACGAGTTGATGCAAAAAAGTCCTAATCTAAAGGTATTATTAATCGATAAGGGTAATGATATTTATCATAGAAATTGCCCAATTTTAGCGAAGAAAATCACTCAATGTCCAAAAGATATGTATGGAAATAGTGGTTGTAAACCAGCTTGTTCCATAACATCAGGCTTTGGTGGTGCTGGAGCATATTCTGATGGAAAATTCAATATCACTAATGAATTTGGTGGATGGATGGATGAATACATCGATCGTGATGAAGTATTAGATTTAATCAATTATGTCGATGAAATAAATTTAAAACATGGTGCTCCAACTGAAATCACTGATCCTGATACTAAAGCAGTCTTAGAAATTGAAAAGAAGGGTATCGCAGTTGGCTTAAAATTACTTAGAAGTAGAGTTAGACACTTAGGTACTGAAATCAATTTAAAAGTATTAAAGAGTATATTTGAAGAATTAAATGAAAAAATTGACTTCTTATTTGGTAGTGCTGTTGAAGATATTTTAGTAAGTGATAATAAAGCATGTGGTGTTATTGTTAAAGGAAAAGAATTAAAATCTAAATATGTTGTTTTAGGTATTGGCCGTGGTGGTTCTGATTGGTTAGCAGCTACTCTTACAAAACATGGCGTTAAAGTCAAAAACAATCGTGTAGATATTGGCGTTAGAGTAGAAACAAACGATATTATTATGGATGAAATAAATAAGAATCTATATGAAGGTAAATTCATCTATAATACTTCAGTAGGTACACAAGTAAGAACATTCTGCTCAAATCCAAGTGGACATGTCGTTATTGAAAATTGGAATGGTATAATGTTGTGTAATGGCCATGCATACCATGATGAACAATTAGGTAGTAGAAATACTAACTTTGCATTACTTGTTTCACATACATTTGATGAACCATTTAGAGATGCTAATGAATATGCACGTCAAATCTCACATTTAGCTAATAAGCTTTCTGGTGGCGCTGTTATTGTACAAAAATTTGGCGATATTATTAAAGGTAGAAGAAGCACTGCAAAAAGAATTGCGGAAGGCTTTGTAACACCAACATTAAAAGAAGCTGTTCCTGGTGATTTAGGTTTAATATTACCATACAATACTATGAAATCATTAATTGAAATGGTATATGCATTAGATGCTGTAACACCTGGTATAGCTAATGATCATACATTATTTTATGGAGTAGAAGCTAAATTCTATTCAGAAAGAGTAGAAGCAGATTCTAATTTTGAAACATGTATTCATAATTTATATGTTGGTGGAGATGGTGCTGGTATTACACGTGGTCTTGCACAAGCAGGTGCAAATGGTATTAAGGTGGCACGTGCTATTAGTGAAAAAGAAAATAAGTAAAAATAAAGGTAATTTGAACAAAGTGGTGTTTTTTGAAAAATAGGCAACGAACAAAGTGGTGTTTTTCTAATAACCCCTTTGAATAAACTGGTGTTTAAAGAAAAAGCGCTATTTGGGATTCCAAATAGCGCTTTTTTCACATAGA